>Ga0302253_1001361_pt1 | contig 14953 bp, 18 predicted proteins | sample AAG_RA_Trp_MG_FD_193537 | JGI IMG/M metagenome (GOLD analysis project Ga0302253, IMG submission 193537) | Enriched activated sludge microbial communities from anaerobic digester in WTTP, New Holstein, Wisconsin, United States - AAG_RA_Trp | ecosystem: Engineered > Bioreactor > Anaerobic >...
AGGATGTTAGAACCTATCATGCTAGCTGCTTTTGAGCAGAACTATTAGATGCTTCCCATAATTTTTGAAACCATTTACTGTTTCTTTCTTTTCTTCTTGCTACTCTTCGGGAATTTTCAATTTTCGCATGAATTGCATGCTCTCTTGGTAAAGATTTAAGCGCTTCTTCATTGATAAACATTAAGGGATTGCTCCTCCTAAGAGAAATATAATCACCATCAGATTTTGAATACCAAACTTCTTCTTGATATTCAGGTGATTGAGGTGAATATTCTTTTAAAGAAGGCGTATAATATGTCATAAATTTAAGATCAATCTCTGTTATTTTATAACCTAAGTTTTTAAATTCATAAAGATTTCTTCTAAAAGCTAAGTATCCATTTTCCGATTCGTCAGAACCCGTATACACTGTAAGTTTTTCATACGGTTTGTTTGCTAAAAATCTCGCTGTTGCCTCTCTGGTTTCTTCGTGATTTTCTAGGCTCGATGTTCTATCTAGCTCTACTACTTTAATCGCAAACTTCTTTTCATCACCAGGTAAATATATCCCCATCATCGCTTCCATAGGAATTGATCCTTCTCCTCCTGAGAATACTATTGTTGCATTAGTGGGATTTCCTGGAACAGTTTCCAATAAATTCCATAGAATTTGCTGATCTGGTTTTTCGATTTTGTCTTTGGGGGGGAATGTTAAACGCTCTGCGCTCATTAAAAATTAAAATAACATTATAATTTAGCTATGTCAATAATGGAAATTATTGATAAAAATATTTTCCTAATGGCATCTACTCCAACAAAAAATTCCTGCTCACTAATTGACTCCGGAAAATGTCGAGTGATGGTGAGATTCTGGAAAAAATCGAAGAGGAGAAAATTAAAAATTATTTATCCCAATTATTTTCTTAATCTTCTTGAGTAAAAATTAGCAAGCCTAATTCCCGCAATAGATAAAGCATAAATCCGATCTGTTTCTGGAATTACTTCTATTATCTCGTCCATTTTTTGCATATCCCCCATTGCTCCTGCTACTTTTACTGCTCCGGTTAGATTACCTTTTTTTATTAAAAGATCAATTATCTTGCCTGCCCTTTGAGCATCGTCGATTATTGCTGCAGCTTCTCCTGCTATTGAATTTAGATAACCTTTTTCTGCTCTATCATACAATGCCGCATCTATTGCTTTAATTGAAAAGTCTTTATTACCTGACAATGCAGTTATATATGCTGCTATTTCAAACTTTTGCATTCCAAAAAGTTCTTCTGCTTTTTTTGTTACATCCTGCGTATCACCAGTTATTCTACTAAGCTTTGCGCTTAGGGTTCCTGCATCAAGAGAAGTAGGAGATAATTGATTAATTGCTTCTTTAACAGATTCTGTATCATTTATTTCAGCTGCAATTGCTCCTGCTGTCCCTGCTCCGTGGACTCGAGAAAAACAATGTTCCATAGCAACTGTTGCCTGATCAGTTATTCCCAATAACGCTGAAATCATTCCATATTCATAGACGCTCGAACCCAAATCTATGTCGCTTTGAGGATGAGCGATTTGTTTTTTTAGTTTTTTAAGCGTTTTTTTTGCTAAGCCTTTGTTTTCAACTGTAGCTGCAATAATTCCTGACCCTTTATAATATTTATTTTTAAAAAGATAGCCAGCAATTTCATTTAGTCTTTTCTTTACCGCTGACTCTTTACTTTCTATTTTTATAAAAACCTCTTGTTGTTCTGAAATAAAATTATCTCCAACTTGTCGCTCAGCCATAAACGTATTCTATCAAAAAAAATATAATATATCAAACAATATCAACTCCGCGGGATGGACGATGTTAGAACCTATTTTATAACTATTGACTAGTAACTAAACCTATTCCTTCTGCTATCTTAGCCTGCCTATCAAATCGCTGAGCTTTGCCTCTTAGCCATTCCTTCATCTCTTCTTCAAGTTTAGGAAGTCTTTCTCTGGTTTTTTTATAAACTCCATCATTGTCTTCAACTTTCTTAAACCATTCTGGTTCATCCATATCATAAAAAGTTTTGCCATATTTTTCTTTGAACTGCTGACCCCATGTTAAGAAAGTCACTCTAAACTCTGCTCCTTCGATATCATTCATACCATAATGACCAAATGCAACAACTCCCCAAAGATTTTTAAATAAAGCAAACTGTTCCATTTCCCGAGCCTGTCCTTCATCAAGTACGCCTGGATCTTTTTTCTTAATATCTATTCCTAATTGATGAGGAATAGAAGGGTATTTATCGTCTTTGGATACTCCAAGTGTTGGACGAAGATATTCTCTTAACCCTTCGCTAATAATACCTTTTGCTGCATCTGTTCCTGGATAATAAAAATCTATTAAATCCCCTAATCTTTCGTCCATTGGGTTTTTAGGAGAGTTATAATTATCGTAGCCGCTAAAAGACTTATTTATGCCTATCGTCCAAATGTTTCCTCTCAATTGCTTAGGTAATTTCTTACAAAGCTCTACAATTTCTTTCGCTGCCTCTATTGGAGACTGGGGTGTCTCGTGTATTAATCTTATTGCCCTAGAGGCCTTTTTATAATCAGGGTCGTGCTTTTGAGCTTGCTCTCCTAGCTTAATTGCAATATCTGGTCCTGTAGGTCTGTCTAATTCTGTCATCTTACTGAGGCAGTTAGCTTATTATAGTTAATAAATATTAAATTTCAAGGGCTAAAAACGGAGCTCTGTGTGTCGGTCAAGAACCATTTGAGGTCATAGTCTGTTTTTTCTCCAAAATAAATAAGACGAATGAGACAGTATAAAAATGTCTTAAAAATAAAGTTGACATATGCGACTTAGTCGCATATAATAACCTTATGAGTTTTCTTCAAAATCAAAAAACGAGAAAAAACGAAACTAAAAAAGAAATTATTGATCTTCTTTCAAAAACAAAAGCTCCTGTTGATGTAAATTTTATTATTTCAAAAGTTAAGTCTCATCGGGCAACAATTTTTAGATCCCTTAATAAGCTTGTAAATACCGGAGATATAAAAAGGTTAGACTTTCAAGAAAAAAAAGCCAGATATGAACTCGCCAAAGATCATCATCACCACCTAATATGCGAAAATTGCGGAAAAATTGAGAAAATCTCAAATTGTATTGTTTCGAACTTGGAAGAAAAGGTCAATAAAGAGAAGAAATTTTTAATAAAGTCTCATTCTCTTGAATTTTTTGGCTTATGCCATAAATGTCATACTTAAAACAATGAAGAAAAATATTCTATTTATTTTTGTAATCTTAATTATTATCGCCGGTTTTTATACTCTGTTTTCATTCTTAAACAAAACTACTACTAATAACTCGGGAAAAATTGTAATTATAACCACTCTTTTCCCAACTTATGATTTTGCCAAAAATATTGGAGGCGACAAAGTTGATGCTTCTCTACTTTTGCCACCCGGGGTAGAAGCTCATTCCTTTGAGCCAAAACCAAGCGATGTCACAAGAATTAATCAAGCAAATATTTTTGTTTATACAGGTGAATTCATGGAACCGTGGGCCCATGACATTATTGAAGGTGCTAATAAAAAAGTGAGAATAGTTGATGCAAGTACCGGAATTAAACTGTCTGTAGATAATGGCCATGACCATGACCATAATCATGAAACGGAAGAGCATAAAGATGAAGAACATTACGCAGAGGAAGAACATCATCATGTCCACAATGGAGTAGATCCTCATATCTGGCTTGATTTCGATAACGCCATCCAAATGGCAAGTAATATTGAAAAAGCTCTGGAAGAAATTGACCCAAAAAATAAAGCTTATTATCAAGATAATTTAAATAAATACCAACAATCTCTCTTAGAACTCGATGATACATATAAAGAATCTCTTTCTAATTGTCAGACTAAAACAATCGTATATGGTGGTCATTATGCTTTTGGCTATTTAGCAAAGAAGTATGGGCTTGAATATGAAGCAGCTCAAGGCTTCTCGCCTGATGCAGAACCAACTGCAAAAGACATGATTTCCCTTATAGAACAAATCAAGAAAAACAACATTAAGTACATTTTCTACGAAGAGCTAAGCAGTCCAAAGATTGCGGAAACTTTAGCTAAGGAAACAAGCGCAAAGATGCTTCTTCTAAATGGTGCTCATAATTTGTCAAAAGAAGACTATGAAAAAAATACTTCTTATCTAACAATCATGAAAGAAAACCTCGCCAATTTAAAAATTGGGTTAATATGCAATTAATGTCTGCAAAGGAAGTGAAGTAAATGAAGTTTTACAATGTTAAAACAAGACAATTTGTCGGGGTTGATGACAGCAAGGTTGAAGTAATAACCATGAAAAATGGGAAAAAAGCCGCAAGAGCCATTGTAGATGGCATGAAACTATTTAAAATCATGAGCACAGAAGACGCAGTGAAATTAAGCAAGTAACAGTATTTGCCAAATGCCTTCGTTCGGCATTTTACACAATATATTTTTCAGAGAGTTTTTATAGAAAAGAACTCTCTGAATTTGGTATTATTAGCTATAAATATTAAAATTATGGATACTATTTTAAAAGTTAACGATTTATCAATTCGCTATGAACAAACAGAAGCAATTAAAAATGTTTCTTTTGAAGTTAAAAAAGGCGATTTTATTGGACTGGTAGGGCCGAATGGCGGAGGGAAAACAACATTAGTAAAAGCTATTTTAGGCCTTATTCAATATTCTGGAGAAATTAATCTTCTAAGTAAAACTCAAAAAAAATTTAATTCCTTTTCAAAAATCGGCTATTTACCGCAAAAACAAACGAGCGTTAATCCGCTCTTTCCTGCCTCAGTTAAGGAAGTTGTCTTACTTGGATTATTGTCAAGCAAGAAATCTTTTAAAAAAATTAATAAAGAAGATCTGCAGAAAACAGAAAATACACTCGAGACGCTTCACATCTCAAAGCTTAAAAATAAAATGTTTTCAGATCTTTCAGGAGGCCAACAGCAAAAAGTATTGCTGGCTCGAGCCCTAGTTTCAAATCCGGAAATTTTAATTCTTGATGAACCCTCAACAGCTCTTGATCCTAAATCAAGAGAGGATTTTTTTTCTCTTGTTGAAAAACTAAATAAAAAAAATAAAACAACAATTATTTTAATTACTCACGATACCGGATATATCGGAAAATATGCCAATAAGCTTCTCTATATCGATAATCAGTTAGTATTTTTTGGAGAAATAAAAAAGTTCTGTCCATCTAAAGATGTTAAGACATGTTTTGAAAAAAGCGATAAGCATATTATTTGGCATCAACATAAATAAACTATGGAATTATATCAATTATTTCAATATGCCTTTATTCAAAAAGCTTTTCTAGCTGGATCATTTATTGCGATTAGCTGTGCTTGTCTTGGTCTTTTCCTTGTACTTAGAAAGATGTCTTTAATAGGAGACGGATTATCGCATGTAAGTTTCGGAGCAATAGCCCTAGGACTATTTTTTGGCTTATATCCTTTTTACGTTGCAATTCCTCTGGTTATCATGGCTTCTCTTCTAATTCTAAAAATTAGTGAAAAAGCAAAAATTTATGGAGATTCTGCAATTGGCATCGTATCAGCATTTGGAATTGCAGGGGGAATAATCTTGGCCAGTCTTTCTAATGGATTTAACGTTGATTTATTTAGTTATCTTTTTGGAAACATCCTTGCTGTTAGCACAAATGAAGTAATTACTTCTGTCTTCCTTTCATTGGTTGTTCTGATTACAATTTACTTTTTTTATTGGGATTTATTCTCTGTCACATTTGATCTTGAGTATGCAAAAACTACCGGAATTAAACCAAATTTTATAAATTCCCTTTTAACCATTCTCACCGCTGTTGTCGTTGTTTTGTCAATCAAGGTAGTTGGAATCATGCTGGTTTCTGCTCTTTTAATTTTACCTGCAGTCACCGCTTTGCAAATTTCAAAAAAATTCAAAACCACTTTGTTTATTAGCTGCATTACATCTTTTATATCGGTATTCTTGGGAATAGCAATTTCGTTTTTAATTGATCTCCCAACAGGGGCTACAATTGTAATGATTAACGCTTTTTTCTTTACAACAGCTTTCTTTTCTAAAAGATTACAACGGTAAAATTATACTTACCAAAAGATCTACTTTTCCTAAAAACGGAGCTCCGAGGGATAGAGGATGTTAGAACCTATTTAGGCTTAACATGCCAAGAGGTTTTTATTGCAGGGAGCTCTTCTCGTATAGCTGATAATCTGTTATTAACTTGATCTGCAGGGGTTTCATCTTTAAATATTTCTGGAAAGATGATTTTTCTTCCACTTGCTGATTCTGAAGTGAAAACTACACGTGACAGAACAGAACCCTTACTTTCAATTACTGCATCAACGGATGTTCCACCTTTATCTTTTAAAGCATCTATAAAAGTTCCTAGCGATTTTTTTCTAATAGTAGACTTTCTTACTCTATCCATTATCTTGGTAAATTTTCCTCTAGTTAGATCAACAACCTTAACGCTTTCATCCAATCCTTCAACAATTACTTTAGTTCCTTTTGGGGCTTTAAGAATTGTTACTTCCGTAACTGTCCCAACAGGATTTCCATACATATCTTCAAGTCCATGTGGCGTTTCAACTAATGGCATAGTTGGGTGATTATATTGTTCAAACAGTAAAAAGTCAAATTGAGGCTAAAAACAGAGCTCCGAGGAATGGAGGATGTTAGAACCTTATTTTCCTAATTTCGTATTCAAATTTTGTTTTTTTTCAACAAAAGCTGTTTTTTTATTTTCCTTCCTAATTGGTCCGTGAACTTCATTTGGAAACATTTCTTGATATACATTATCTAAAACCCTTGGCTTATCTCCTGTTGCTATATTGGCGATTGCTCTTAAATAATGACTTCCCAAGCCTTGTTCGGTAAAAATTACCCAGCTGTCTTTTTTATAACCGTATCCTTCCAATATTTTTTGAGCCGCTTCTGGACTCATTCCTGGAATGCCTTTTACCGCTTCTCGTCTCTGTTCTTCAATTGGCCTTGGTGTTTCTTTCGAATCTTCAAGCATAAACTGATTATATCAGAAGTTCGAAGCATGAGGGCTAAGAATGAAGCTCCGAGGGATGGAGGATATTAGAACCTATTTTTGTGATAAATATTCTCATTGCTGAAGGAACTCTTGTTAACAACAACACTTCTACGTCCAGATGTATTAATTTTCAAAAGCGTATTAACCTCAATGCCTGTTTCTTCTTTTATTTTATTTAGGCCTTCTTTTTCTACTCTTTCTGCTATTGCTATTGCTCTTATTATTTTAACATTCATTTGCTGAAGCGTTTTAATCATCGCAGTCATTGTTTTCCCAGAATCTATGATATCATCTACGATGACTACCCTATCATTCCCCAAAAGTCCATTAAAATAAAGAGACATGTTCTTATTGTAAGATATTGAAAATTTTACCCCTTTTTCCCCTGGTATCTTACATGGATTTTGTTTTGCCAAACAAAAAGGAAGATCAACCGCTAAGGCTAAACAGGCAGCGATATATCCTCCCCTTTCTTCTTCTCCAACTATCTTGTTTATCCTGTTTAAATCTGTTCCTAAACTATCTATAACCCCATTAATTACCTGCTTCATGATTAAAGGTGTTGTTGAAGGAATATGATCAGTTAAAGTATTTATTAAATACGTATCCCTTTCATTAATCTTAATTATTTTTTGATTATCGAATGCCTTAATTAAATCTTTCATTAAAATTAAGTAAAGATTATACATATAGACTGTGGTTTACGCAAGAATGTATACAGATATTAATAAGATAACCGTTTATTAAATTACTTTTTCAAGCAATATAACACTTTTCCCTTTTGCTTTTTTTCGAAAAGCTATTCTAATATTCTTACTTTTTGCTATTGTTCCAAAAAGGACAGATATTACCGTTGAACTAGAAGAAAGACACATTAAGCCATTATTACTTAATAAATCTGTAAATTGCTGCAGGTATAAACCATATGTTAATATTTTTTGTTTTCTAGGAACAATACCGATAATTAAGTTGAATTGTTTTTTGGGAATTTTAAATTCAACTTGATGATAAATAAAGGCTTTTATTCCATATTTCTTAAGATTATGTCTTGCGGTAAGTAATGCTAATAAATCCCTATCTACTAAATGAACTGCATTTCTCTGAAATGCTTTACATGCTACTAATGGAATATATCCTTGTTTTACATTAAAACATATAATTTCATTAGTATTGTTGTTTTTAATTTTTTTTATATTATCTATTAATAAGCTTGTTTCGTAGTTTAATTGATCAAACTCAGGCAAATTGTAACTAACATCTAGTTCATATTCACAATCCTCAAACCTTAACTTATTTTGCCCACGAAAGAATAATTTCCTCCCAAAAAGAAGTTGCTTTGGTTTCAATAGTCCTTTATGGTTAATAAATTTATAGTGATAAACATGATGCCCGGGCCAATTCTGATGGTAAAGTATTGCAATATCGTCGTCTTTTTCTAGGAACTGTGAAACTAGATCATTAATATCATCAATAACCACTATTGCCATCGTTCCATTTTCCGTTAAATACCTTTTTGCTTCCTTAATCATATGTTTCAGAGTCGCCTTGCCTACTTTAGCTGGAATATTAGAAGTAATTAAATTAAACTCATTAGTAGCAATTTGCTCATACCCTAAGCTAGGGTAAACCTTAACATTGTCAACATGATTAAGCTTAACGTTTTCCTTGCAGTATTCTATTGCTAAAGCATCATAATCGACCATATGTACTTCTGCTGACGGACATATTTTTTTTAACACAATTCCTATTGGCCCATAGCCACATCCTAAATCAAGAGCTTTTTTATAAGAATTTATCTTTTGATAAAGCAGAGACCGGATTAATCTTTGAGTACCATGATCAATGTTCTGTGAACTAAATAAGTCTTGAGATACCTTAAATTTTAATTCTTGATCAAGAAATTTATATAAAATTGTTTTTTTATAAAATGATTCTGTTATATTCATCACTGGTAGATATCTTTGGAAAATGCCTTCTGTGGGCTAATGTTTTGGTTATTGTACCACAATATATGGGTTTTTATAATTTGATCTATTTGTGAATGCTTGGTTTTAAAACCTAAAACCCTATTGAGCTTAAAGGGATCTGCTATTAAAATTTCGGGATCACCTAGTCTTTTGCCCTTGAATATAATTGATATTTTTTTAGATAAAAGTTTTTCACAGGTTTTAATAACCTCTAGATTCGAATACCCCTTGCCTGTACCAACGTTAAAAACATTGAATTTTTTAATTTTTCGAGACAACATTGCTCTAAGTGCAACTACATGAGCTTCTGCTATATCGAGAACGTGAACATAATCTCTTATGCATGTTCCATCTTTGGTATTATAATTATTACCAAAGATCAATATGGGTTCTTCGTTTATGGCATTTTTAATAACATTTGGGATAAGATGAGTTTCTTTTTTGTGGTTTTCCCCAAGATTACCATCTAAAGAGGCTCCAGCAACATTAAAAAACCTTAGGCAAGCAACGTTTAACGTATCTGATTTTGATACATAACGTAAAAGGTTTTCTGTTTCTAATTTTGTTTCCGCATAAGGATTAATCGGATGAGGAATCATATTCTCATTTATTTTTTTACTAGAACTATTTCCATATATTGAACAACTAGATGAAAAAATAAAATTTTTAATGTTTGCATTCATACATTCTGAAATTAAAATATAAGATGCTACGGAATTATTCTCATAATATTTCATGGGATTCTTATAGGATTCCTCTACCGATGCACAAGCAGCAAAATGCATAATTGCGGAAAACCTATATTTGTTTAAAATCGTTTTAAGTAAAGCTTTGTCTTGAATTTGCCCTTGATAAAATTCTGCCCTAGAATTGATTGCTGACCTATCGCTATTTTCAAGACTATCAACAACAACCACCTTGTAACCAAGATCTATTAATAGCTTCGTAGTGATTGCTCCTATATATCCTGCTCCTCCAGTAACTAAAATGTTCATAATGACATAAATTATACTATAATACGCGTTAATATCTATATTATGAACAAAAAAGAAAGAATTCTGATAATCGGAGCTTCTGGATTCTTAGGAACATGTCTTTATAATTTTTTTTCAAAGAAGACGAGCTTTGTCGTAAAAGGAACATATTTCAATAATGAAAACGAGATATTCGAAAAATTAGACATTTTAGATTATGACCAAGTATTAAGAATCGTTAAATTGTTTAAACCTACAATAATAATTCATGTGGCAGGAGCTGCTAGGCCTACTTTATTCAAAAACAGACAGAATAATAATTTACATGAACTAAATTACTGTGGAACAAAGAACATTATTGATTGTGCTAATATCATTAAGGCAAAAATTATTTTTTTTTCATCTTTGTTTGTTTTCAATGCAAATGATAATAATCTTTTCTCTGAATTGAGCCAAGTTTGTCCTCTTGGTCTTTATGGTAAATCTAAAGCTGAATCTGAAAAATTAATTAAAACAAATAATAAGTATTTAATCATTAGAACAGACCTTTTATTTGGTTATAATGGCAAAAAGCTCAATAATGGATTGTTAAATCTAATATTAGACAATAATGACATGCATTTTCCTAAAAATGAGATAAGAAAGCCTTTATACGTTGATGATTTATGCAGTATAGTAGAAGCTCTAATTAAGCAGAAATATACAGGGATCTTACATATTACAGGAAATCAGCCTATTTCATACTATGATTTTGTAAAAACAATTAGTCTTGAACTTGGTATGAGCCAGAAAATTAAAAATTATAATAGCGAATATCAATCTTTGCCCATTCTAGATACTAATAAATTTAAAAATATGAAACACAAAATTTCTTCTATTAGTGAATCAATAAACAAGATTAAGAGGAAAATTAATGTTTAATATGAAAGCATTAACAATAGCAGAAGCTATAAATAAGCACAATAATGACTATTCAAATTTAGAAAATAAGTTTACTAAAAAATATGGCTTTTCTATCAATCTTGACCCTTTTCATCCACCAATATGGGCGAGAAAATCAATAGTAAAATCTATTAGTGTAGTTATTCCTTCTTATAATAGCTCTAACTCAATTGTCACCTGTCTTTATGCTATAGAAAAAAGTAGCTTTAATTATAAATTCCCAGAAAAATTAGAAGTTATAGTGGTAGATGATGGTTCAACAGATAACACATGGGATAAGCTAATATCACAAAATTATAACTTAAACTTAATGTTAATTAAGCAAAAAAACTATGGACAAGCCCAAGCTTTAAATACGGGCATCAGTAAAGCAAAGGGAGAAATTATTGTGTCTTGTGATTCTGATATGATTTTATCGTATTACACATTAGAACATTTTTCATTAAGGCACTCAGAATGCCCAAATGCTTTATTTGCTGGCTTTAGGCACGATACTCATGTTTCTGACGTAAGAGTTGACGAAAACTATATAAAAAGGAACGGGCCGCATAGATACCCAATCTTCATAGCTGACGAAAGGCTTAATTTTCCTCATAAAGACTTTTATAGCTCAATGTGTATTAGTACAAATCATTATAAAGATTTTAGAAATGGAAAAAAATTATATATGCCCAATAATAAAGAATGGCTTTTGCCAGATCTTGTTTTCGGAGCTTTATTTAGTTTGAGTAAAAATGTTTTTACACAAATAGGTGGCTACGATGAAAGATTTAAGGGCTGGGGGTGCACAGATGGCTTCTTAGCTGCAAAAGCTATTTCTACTGGAAGTTTTATTATCCCTTTGTATTGTGCATCGGGATTACATATACACCATAAAGACAGAAGCAATAAAAAAAATAGTGAATTTCAGAATAATAGAAAAAAGTTTTATCGATTTATAAAAAATGATAAAACGAGTCACTATAGAGACTACTTAAAACATGCTTATAGGCGGATAGAGGAAATAAAACTAATTAAACATGGAAAAAATAATGCAAATAAAGCAGCAAATAAGCATAGAGCCTTAGGTGAAAACATCTTGAAATATAACTAATATGAATAAATTAAAAATAGCAATAATCTCAAATTTTGAATATCATTGTGGATCAAGCAATACTATTTTAGGCTATCTTAAGGCTTGTAAAAAAAAAGGTATTGACCTCCGATTATCCGAACTTGGCAACATTGATAATGTTGGAAAAGAAAAATTTCCCATCGCTGATTCTTCATGGAATCCAGATTTAGCGATTATTGTATTTGAATCGTATCAGTTCTTATCAGAAGCAAAGATTTGTAAAATAATTTCAAGAATTCCAAGAACAAGGAGAATTATCATTGATCCAGATGCAAAATATTCTACTCCATGTCATTACAAAAATGACTGTAACCATAAAAACAATAACGAATATATGAAATGGCATGATTTATATAACTGTCTCTCTGATACTATATTGCAGCCATCCCTAGTAGGATCTCGTACATTAAACGTTCATACTTTTTTATATTTCGGAATGGATAATATGAAGCAAACAACTGCAAAGACGAGACTTTATGATCTGATATATATTGGAAACAACTGGTTTCGTTGGCAAGATATGTCTAAGTTAATAAGAAAAACACAAACAATCAGAGAAATATTGCCAAAAATTGCAATTGGTGGTCGTTACTGGAATGAAGAAAATATGAATAATTTTAGCTATGCTACGTTTTCTAATCCTAAATACCTAGTTAATAATAATATCGATTTGTTAGGAGTAATTCCTTTCGGGAAAGTTGAATCAACCATGAGTCAGGGGAAAATAAATCCAATATTCATTCGTTCAATATTAAATCACATGAATTTAGTTACTCCAAGAATGTTTGAGACTTTTTGTGCTGATACAGTTCCAATAGTACCCTCCTATTTCAAAGAAGCAGAAACGTTGTATGGAGAAAAAATAAAAGAATTAATCTTTTCGGGAAACAATACCAAAGAAAAGCTTATTGACATTGTTAAAAACAATAATTATTATAGCAACTTAACTAATGAGATCAAGAATGAGCTTTTTAAGAAACACTCCTATGAACAAAGACTAAAGGAATTGTTAAATTTTTTATAAAGAAATCTATGAAAAAAATAATTCTAACTGCACAAGACTTCGCTTATGGACCAATTGGTAAATTACTTGATCTAGTTTCACACATGGAAAATAAGTTTTTTGAGCTAGTATTTATTGGTTTTGGAACATCTTTGCAACTTGCAAAAAAACATAAGTTTAGCAAGGTATACAAAATAGATACGGAATTGAGCAAGAACAAGAATAAATTAAAAAACATCGTCAAAGATGCAGATCTTTTAATAAGCTCCATGGATCTTCCAAGCTTAGAAATCGCACAAGAGTTGGGGATAAAAAATGTTTGGATAGATTGTTTATTTTGGTTTTGGGATGAAATTCCAAAGATTGCCCAAAAAGCGGATCTTTACATAGCAGAAATATCTATAAATAATAAAAAAAATTTAAAAAAATTTAAAAAAAAAATTAATAACTTACTAATGGTTAATACTATTTTACCAAAACTCAATAAGAAAAAAGTTGAAAAACAGGTCCTAATTTCCCTTGGAGGAGCTGAAGCAACTCACTGTTATCAAATAGGAAAAGATACCTATTTCCCTTTTATTATGACAGAGATTTTATTAAAATATGTTGATTGGTCATGTTTTGACAAAATATATTTAGCAACCAATCAAAGAATTTTGTCAAAACTAAAAGGATTGTTTAAAAAAACTAAAATTATCTTCTGTTGCCTAGAGCACACAAAGTTTGTAAATACCTTATCCAATTCAGAAGTGACATTAATAACACCAGGACTTGTAACAACCCAAACAGCTTTCTATGCAAAAACCCCTGTACTTTTTTTACCTGCGTCAAACAATAGCCAATATTTACAACTGGAGGAATATCGTAAGGAAGGGCTTGCTAAGGCTTCTGTTTCACTGTCTGATTTTATTGGAAAATTAGATTTTTCTAATAAAAGAGAGGCTGAAGCAAATGAAATGGTAATTAATCAAATAAGCTCCATTAGGAACAATACTTTTGTGAAAAAAGCCATTGGGGACAAAATTGATAAATTACTCAAGGATAGAAATCGTTGGGCTCAAAACGCCGTTAATGTTGGCAGTAACTATATTTATAAACGAGGAGCAAATGGGGCGATTCAGGCACTAAGAGCGATAGAAAGTTTAATGCGCTAGTTATTACTTACATGAATACACAAGCTTTAGTTAGAAATAATTATAATAAGATATTTAAAATTTATTCTGAGCAAAGACATAAAACGAAAAATGATTACTATCTTAATCTATTCAATAAACTACTAAAAAGAAACTCAACGATATTAGATCTAGGTTGTGGCTGCGGGAAACCTGTCTCAGAGTTTTTTTTAAAGAGAAAACATAAGATTGTCGGTTTAGACATTTCGATAAAACAAGTTGAATTGGCGAAAAAAAATTTTCCTAAAGAAAGTTTTTTCGTAAGAGACATAGCTAATTTAGAATATAATGAGTTTTCTGTAGACGCAATTGTATCTTTCTATACAATATTTCACATAGCACGTAACACGCAGGAAGAATTATATAGGAAGATTAACTCTTTTATGTACAGCGGTGGAAAAATATTATTAACATTGGGATCGTTTGAATGGGAAGGTATTGCAAATTTTCATGGAGGGAAAATGTACTGGAGTCAATTTGGGAGAAAAAAAAATATAAAATTATTAAAAAATGCTGGCTTTAATATTTTATTAGAGGAAATTGATAAAAATGACGAATTTAAACACCAAATAGTTATTGGTGAAAAAATATAACCAAAATTAGTTTAAAAAAAACTTTCTAAACAAATCGTAGATCTTCAATTGTGCGACATGAGCTATAATATTCCTAATGACTGGTAATACCCTATTTTACGTTTATATCGTTGAATGCTCCGTGGGATGGACGATGTTAGAACCTATTTTAT
>Ga0302253_1001363_pt1 | contig 14922 bp, 3 predicted proteins | sample AAG_RA_Trp_MG_FD_193537 | JGI IMG/M metagenome (GOLD analysis project Ga0302253, IMG submission 193537) | Enriched activated sludge microbial communities from anaerobic digester in WTTP, New Holstein, Wisconsin, United States - AAG_RA_Trp | ecosystem: Engineered > Bioreactor > Anaerobic >...
ATCCTGATATTCACTCATCCGAGACATGGTTGGAATTTGATTCCATTATGCAATATACTGCCAAGACAGATACCATTACCATAAGCAATACCGGTTGCGATACGCTAAAAATAACGAATATTTCACACTCATTAACTGCCTATACACTCAGTTCCACTTCCATAAATATTGCTCCTTCCAGTTCTCAAAATATTATTGTTACATTCAATCCACATACTGCGGGGCTTTTTTACGATACCCTGCATATTATGAACAACGATTCCAATATTACGGTATGTCTGCACGGGTATGCTTATAGTCCGCCGGAACTTTCTGTTATTCCCGATTCTATCAACATTACGACTTCCATGTGTAACGATTCTATAAATGTTCCTATCATTATTTCCAATACAGGTGATACATATTTAATATGGAATCTTAATCTCTATAACGATACTACCATGCTTCGGTTTGATGGTTCTAACGACGAAGTATCTATGGGGACATGGTTCAATTACCAGACGTTTACTATTGAACTATGGGTAAAGGCAGGCACATGGCAAAATCAGTATGCCGATATTTTTGATAATAATCACACAGATTACAGGTCATTTGTCATGCAGCAAAACTATACTACATTAAATCAGTACTCATGGGGCATGTGTGATGGAGGTAATAACGGTTCTTTGTTTAATCTAACTGCAGGACAATGGACTCATATTGCTGTTACCAGAGACCAAGCCACCAAAGTTAGAAAATTATATATCAATGGTTCGTTATATGCAAGTATTACAGGTACACATGATATTACTTATGATGGAACACAATTTTTCCGCTTAGGTCGATGGGGCGGTGGTGGTAGATATTGGAACGGCGACATGGATGAAGTACGTATATGGAGTACTGTCCGCTCACAACAGGATATTTCTAATAACATGCATAAGCATATTACGGGTAATGAATCCGGGCTTGTTGGTTATTGGAATTTCAACGAAGGTACAGGTTCACTTGCAAATGACAAATCTGGCAACGGACATAACAGTACAGTATCGGGTGCAACATGGGCTGTTTCTGATGCTCCCATCGCGTCATTACTACTTGAAGTCGATACCTTATCGGGGGTAATACCGTCAGGTACATCGGATACGGTCAACATATCTTTTAACAGCAATGGATTACCGGGAACATTTTTATCATACATTATAATTAATTCTAACGACCCGCTTCATACATCAGATTCTGTTCCATATACTATTATCATAAATGATAAACCGTCAGCCCCCATTACGTCAGATGTTATTATATGTAATGGAGAACCTGTACCAGACTTGACAGCCATTGGAAACAATATTATCTGGTATAATGATACAGGAATAGTACATGTAGGGAACATATTTTCAACAGGAGAAACGGCTATAGGGACCTATCAATATTATGTAACTCAAACGATTGACAGTTGCGAAGGTTATCGTGATACAGTTACATTGAATATTTATGCCATTCCTTCGGCTCCTCATACTACAAATATGGTAGTTTGTTATAATGATTCTGTCCCCAATCTTTCTGCAACAGGGACAAATGTAATATGGTATTCCGACCCTGCCTTATCAAATCCCGTTTACTATGGCAATACATACCCAACGGGTATAACTGCTACAGGTTCTTATATCTATTATGTAACACAGACCGTTAACAATTGTACAAGCCCTTCGGATACGGTTACACTGACCATAAATCCCAGTCCACTACCACCGACAACATCCGATACAACTATCTGCTTTGGAGAATCCACACCAGACTTAATAGTTCACGGCGACAGTATAAGATGGTATTCCGACTCGTTGCTAACAAACCTGATTCATACCGGCGATACTCTTATGCCTGGTGTTTCATCTCATGGCATATATCATTACTACGTAACACAAACCAACACCGAATACAATTGTCAGGGACATGCAAGCATGGTTACACTCACGATAGATTCGCTTCCCAATAAACCTGTTACTGCTAATCAAACTGTTTGCTTTGGTGAACCAACACCCAACATGACAGCCACAGGCGACAGCATTAGATGGTACACCGACGCTGCTTTGACACAATTGATACATACAGGCAACACATACAACTCTGGAGAAACAAACACAGGTATTTATATTTATTACGTAACACAAAACAATCAATGTGGCGAAAGTTCATACGGTACCGACACGCTGACTATTTATGCCATTCCACTTGCCCCTGTTGGCGTCGATCAGTCGGTATGCTTTGGCACGCCGGCACCGTCACTTAACTGTGCAGGTGCGGGAATTACCTGGTATTCAGATCCGGCAATGACGGTTATTGCAGGAACAGGGAATAATTATCCTACCGGAATGACAGCAGTGGGAATATATGATTATTTTGTAACACAGACTATAAACGGATGTGAAGGTCCTGCCGATACTGTGACATTGGAGATACGTCAAATTCCTGCCACTCCGACTTCTGCTGATACCGCAATATGTTTCGGAACTCCCACGCCGGAACTTTCTGCTATCGGTAATAGTCTGGAATGGTACAGCGATGTAGCCCTTACAACTCTTGTAAATACCGGCAATTACTTTACCCCGACTGAAACTGCCGTTGGTGAATATACATATTACATTATTGAAGTTGACGCAATAGTCAATTGTACCAGTTTCACCGATTCTGTAAAACTTACAATCAACCCAATCCCTTCCGCTCCTTTCGCTTCGGATGAGACCATCTGCTTTGACCAGACGACACCAGACCTGTCGGTTACAGGCAGTAATATCATTTGGTATGATGATCCCGCATTAACCAGTATTGTCAATACAGGCAATAATTATTCAACAGGTCTGACCGCAGTAGGAGCGTATTCCTTTTATACAACACAGACCGTTAACAATTGTACAAGCCCTTCGGATACGGTTACACTGACCATAAATCCCAATCCACTACCACCGACAACATCCGATACAACTATCTGCTTTGGAGAATCCACACCAGACTTAATAGTTCACGGCGACAGTATAAGATGGTATTCCGACTCGTTGCTAACAAACCTGATTTATACCGGCGATACTCTTGTGTCTGGTGTTTCATCTCATGGCATATATCATTACTACGTAACACAAACCAATAGCGGGTACAACTGCCAAGGTCATCCGTCTGTTGTAACCCTTACTATAGATTCACTGCTTCCGGCTCCGGTAACAGTGGATCAGTCCATCTGCTACGGGCAACCAACTCCCGACATAGTGGCAATAGGCGACAGCATAAGATGGTATACTGATGTCGCACTTACGCAATTTGTTTTCTCGGGAAATACATTCAGTACCGGTGAGACGGCGGTAGGTGTTTATGTGTATTATTTGACGCAGAACAATCATTGCGGAGAAAGTACGGCAGACTCTGTTACTCTTACTATCAAATCTGTACCTCCTGCACCTGTCTCAACGGATGAAGCGGTCTGTTTTGGCGACACTGTTCCTGATCTGATTGCTTCTGGTACAAATATTATATGGTACTCTGACTCTTTGCTGACTACGGTCGTTGGGACAGATACCGTCCTTGCCACAGGAATGACCGCCGCCGGAGTATATGAGTATTTTGTAACACAATCAGCAAATGGATGCGAAAGCCCCTTAACTGAAGTTACTCTTACAATCAACCCAATTCCGCTGCAACCGGTGGCCGCCGACCAGGCTGTATGCGTAAATAACCCGATTCCAGACCTGATAGCAACAGGTACTAATATTGTTTGGTATGATTCAACATACACTACTCCAATTCATTACGGTAATACTCTTGTTACTGGGCAAACAGCGGCAGGTAATTATGTATATTATGTAACACAGACAGACCCTGTTTCTTTATGTACAAGTCTGCCCGATACGGTTTTTCTTGAAATAGACGTACCGCTCTCTGCTCCTGTAGCCAATGACCTTATAATGTGTGAAGATGCAGGTCCCGCCATTCTTACAGCAACCGGTGTAAATATTACATGGTACGATGATGCAATACTTACTCATCTTGTTTACAGTGGCAATACTTTTAATACTGGAATTACGCTTCCAGGAGTTTATAATTATTTTGTGATACAAACCAATGAATGTGGAAATTCTATTTCCGATACGGTAATCCTTATTATTAATCACTTACCTGCGACACCCAACACCAATGACGTATCGGTATGTTACGGAAACCCAATTACTCCTTTAACGGCTACGGGCAATAATATTAATTGGTATAGCGATTCAACGTTGACAACATTGTTGTTTAGTGGTAATAACTTCACTCCGCCTGTTACATTGCCCGGCATTTATATATATTATGCTTCCAGTCTTGATACTGTTACAGGATGTTATAGTCTCCCAGCAAAAGCAACGCTTACCATAAAAGCACTTCCGCTGCCACCTGTTACTTCCGATACAAGCACATGCTTTGGCAGTGATGTACCTGAACTTATTGCTTTAGGCACCAATATACAATGGTATTCTGACCCACAATTGCTGAATTATATTGATTCGGGAAATACACTAAATACAGGACAAACATCTGCTGGCACATATATATATTATGTTACACAAACGAATGATTGCGGACAAAGTCTGGCTTCTACTGCTACACTTTATATTTATACAAATCCTCCGACACCAATTACCAGCAATGCATCTATATGTTACGGCGACCCTGCACCTACATTATCAGTAACCGGAACCAATGTAATATGGTATAGCAATGCATCTCTGACGACCATTATTGAAATGGGAAATAATTATGTTCCATCCGACACTGATGTTGGTATCTATACTTATTATGTTACTCAGACCGATTTAGTTACGGGATGTGTCAGTGTTCCAGGTTCGGTTGTGTTTACTATATATAATTCATCTGTGCCTCCTGTAGTTTCTAATGCTTCTTGCTGTATTGGCGATCCTGTTCCCTCGCTTTATGCTACAGGTACAAATATTACCTGGTATTCTAACCAAACGCTTACCAATCCTGTTCAGTGGGGCAACAGTTACACACCACCTGTGTCAGGTATCGGTACATATACGTATTATGTTACTCAGGAAACTGCTTATTGTGGAATAAGTCCTGCTGCTACTGCTACATTAACCATTAATCCCATACCTTCTCCACCAATAACCAACAATGTTACTGCTTGCAGCAACGAATTTATTCCAGATCTAACTGCTTCAGGTAATAACATCAATTGGTATAGCGAAAGTAACCTGATATTATTGGTACATACAGGCAACACGTATAATACTGGTCATACCGATGCTGGTACCTATACTTATTTTGTTACTCAAACAGTAGATGGTTGTACCAGTATAGCAAGCAAAGTTATTCTTTATATACATCCATCACCCCTGATAACATTAAATCACTATAATGTAACTATATCTGAGGGAGAATCAGTAACCTTAATAGCCTATAATGCATTAAACTATACATGGACTCCATCAGAAGGACTGAACACTACTACTGCTCCTGCTGTTATTGCTTCACCAGATACAACAACAAGATATTGGGTAACAGGTACAAGTGCTAATGGATGTTCCGATACTGCCAGTTGTTTGGTTGAAGTGGGTACTAATATCTTAAATAATACTATTACATCTTATTTATCTGTTTATCCAAATCCTACTGATGGTAAACTTTTTATTAAGTATGAATCGACAAGGCAAGAAAAAATAAAAATAAGTCTCGTAGATATGTTGAGTAAATCATTAATGATAAGAAATACTGAAACAGTTAACGGAGTAGTTGAATTTACGCTGGATATGGGTATGTTTGATAATGGTATATATAACCTGCAAGTAGAGACTGAAACACACGTCTATAACCAAAAAATAGTTTTAAAGCACAAGATATATTAAAAGTAACATGTTAAGAAATTTAAACCGTTAAAATATGAAATCGATAAAATGTTTTATTTGGATAATACTTTTGTTAAATGGGTTCTTGGGATATTCACAGCAAGAAGTAGCGAAAACGGAAACGAAGAACAGTGATGGTAACAAATTATTGGGTGAAGGTAAATTTGGTTCAGCCCTTGTGACGTGGTTAAAAATAGTAAAAGAAGATGCAGATAACGCCAATGCCAATTTTAAATTGGGGCTGTGTTATCGAAATTCTTTGGATAAACAAACGAAAGCATTGCTATATTTTAAAAAAGCAGCAAAGAATATGACAGAAAAATACAATTTCTACGACATAAAAGAAAAGAAAGCACCTATGGAAGCATTGTATTTTCTTGGTGAAACATATTTAACAGCAGGCTATCCAGACAGTGCCTTGATTACTTTTACACAGTACGAAGATATAAGTCATGGTTTACCAACTATAAATCCCAATAATAAGATAAGAACAAGCATAAACGCTCAAAAAATGCAGACACATCCCCTTCAGGTAAAATTTACCAATTTGGGCGAAGTTGTTAATTCCGGGTATTGTGATGACCATCCTGTAGTAACCATAGATAACAGTATGCTTTTTTTTAGTTCCAGACGACTCCGAAGCGACAATAGTAACAAGGATGAAGTTGACCCTGTAACTGGTAAACATAATGAGGATATTTATATTTCAAAACTGGATGCAAATGGGAATTATACTATACCTACCCATTTTGAATATAACACCAGTAAAAATGAATATCCTGTTTATGTTTCAATGGATAATAAAACACTTTATTTTTGTCGTGAAGATAAAACAGGTGATTATAATATTTACATGTCCACGTTTAAAGACGGTGTTTGGTCTGAGCCCAAGAAGATGGGATTTAATTCCCCTTTTAACGAATGTGGATTATCTATTTCGCCTGATGAAAAAAACATGTATTTTTCGAGTGACAGACCAGGTGGATTCGGAAAATACGACATTTATCACTGTTCAAAAAATGGGAACAAATGGAGTATTCCTGTAAACATGGGTTCTACTATAAATACCGCTGGAAACGAAATTTCACCTTTTTTACATCCGTTAGGGAAAAAAATCTTTTTTTGCTCTGATGGAATATACAATAAAAGTATGGGAGGTTACGATATTTTCTTTAGTGAATTAAATGGTGATAGTATTAGTGAACCTAAAAATATAGGATACCCGATTAATTCTACCCGTGATGATATTAGTTACTATGAAGCATCTAACGGCAAACGTTATTGTGCCACCATTAGCGACAAACTCGACTTTGATATATTCCTTATTGCGGATGGAAAATTTGATGCAAAAAACCTTAAGCCCGGCACCGTTACAGAAGTTTCAGTAGAAAAGGATGTGGCTGAAATACTTGAAATAGAAAAGGAAGTTGAAAAAGTGGTAGAAGTAACCGAAGTTGTTGAAACGGAGGTGCAAGTGGAAAAGGAAGTAACAGTAACCGAATTGGTAGAAGTAGAAAAACAAGACCCGGAGGTTGTAAAAGCAGAAGCAGAGAAAGCCAAAGCAGAAGCAGAAATAAAGAAAGCGGAAGCAGAGATAAAAAAGGCGGAAGCAGAAAAAGCCAAAGCAGAAGCAGAAATAAAGAAAGCCGACACAGAAAAGGCAAAAGCCGATGCAGAGAAAGCCATAGCCGATGCGGAAATTTTGAAGCAGCAAGGAAAAATAGCCGATGCAGAAAAGGCAAAAGCGGAAGCAGAGAAAGCCAAAGCAGATGCTATAAAAGCAAAAGAGGATAGAAAAAAAGCAAAGATTGATTTGAAAGATAATGAGAATAAAGCAAAAATTGCAGAAGCAGAAAAGGTAAAAGCAGAGGCTGAAAAACTGAAATTACAAGCCGAAATAGCCAAAGCAGAGTCCGTAAAAGCAGAATCTGAAAAATTAGCAAATGAAGCAAAAATAAAAGAGGCAGAAAAAGTGAAAGCAGAAGCAGAAATTGCCAAAACCAATGCGGATAAGGCAAAAGCGGATGCAGACAAGGCAAAGGCAGATGCTGAAACAGCAAAAGCCAATGAAGCAAAATCTCAATCAGATGCCACCATAACCAAAGCAGCAGCAGAAAAAGTTAAAGTAGAAGCAGAAATTGCTAAAGCCAGTGCGGACAAGGCAAAAGCAGACGCTGAAACAGCAAAAGCCAATGAAGCAAAATCTCAATCAGATGCCACCATAGCCAAAGCAGCAGCAGAAAAAGTGAAAGCAGAAGCAGAAATTGCCAAAGCAAATGCGGATAAGGCAAAGGCTGACGCTGATATAGCAAAATCTAATGAAGCAAAATCTCAATCAGATGCTACCATAACCAAAGCAGCAGCAGAAAAAGTGAAAGCCGATGCAGAAATTGCCAAAGCAAATGCAGACAAGGCGAAGGCAGACGCTGAAACAGCAAAAGCCAATGAAGCAAAATCTCAATCAGATGCCACCATAGCCAAAGCAGCAGCAGAAAAAGTGAAAGCAGAAGCAGAAATTGCCAAAGCAAATGCGGATAAGGCAAAGGCGGATGCTGAAAAAGCAAAAGCAGAAGCCGAAAAGGCAAAAGCATCAGTTCCAAATTCAAAAACTGACGGTAAATAAGAAATAGATAGAAAAACAAAAAGCATAAAGAACAATGAAAAAAATAACAGTTACTTTGAGTATATTAATTATATCCTGTTATGGTTATACTCAACGATTGATAAAAAGCATCGAAAATGCTCATGAGGGACAAATATTGTGTGTTGCCATAAATAATGATGGCAAGTATGTAATTACCGGTGGTACGGATAAGCGTACCTATATATGGGATACTAAAACAGGAGAAAAATCTAAATCGTTCGGTGGACATGCCGAAAAGGTAACCGGCGTTGTGTACAATTCAAATTATAAAACCTTTGTTACTGCCAGTGCCGATATGAAATTGGTTGTCTGGGGTGCTGAAGACAGCAAACCTAAAGGTATCATCAAGGGAAATACATCACCTGTAACTTGTGTATCAATTAATCCAATAAATGAGTATATTGCCAATGGTGCTGGCAATGAAATTAAAATATGGGATGAAAAATACAAAGCCGTAGTTTCATTACAGGGACATACTAAACAGGTAAACTCTATTGCTTTTAGTTCTGATGGAAAGTATCTCGTTTCCGGGTCATCGGATGGTACGGTAAGGATTTGGGATCCAGCATCTGGACAATTATTGCACACTATGGAAGCAAGTGAAAAAGAAATTCTTTCCGTCTGCTTTAGTGCTGATGGAAAATATGTTGCCAGTGGTGGAACCGATAATTTGGTAAAAATATGGAATGTTCAATCAGGAAATAAAGTATATGAATTTGCCGATTACAAGACACCCATCAATGCAGTTACCTTCAGTCCCGATGTGCAGTATATAGTAGCCGGAGGAACAGCAGGCAATATAGTGATTTGGAATATTACTCTTCAACAGGTTGCACAAACATTCCCTGCTAACGCTAAAGGTATTAACGCCATTGCATTTAATGATGAAGGCAATATGTTTGTTTCGGTTGGAAACGATGCGGCTATTAAGATTTGGGATGTAACAAAACTGAACATTGGGAAAAAGAAATTTATTAAGGAAACAGCGTCTCCTGACCTTGTATGTACACCTGCCATATTGATTGATGACAACAATAATGGAATTATAGAAATGAAAGAAAATCCAACCATTAATTTTACAATTCAAAATAACGGAGAAGGGCTTGCTTATGACGTAATGGCAAAGGTTACGTTTGAAAATCCCGTTAAAGGACTTACAGTTGATGAAAAATACAGCATTGGAAACATAGCCAGTTTAAAAGCAATAAAGGTTTCTATCCCTGTAAAAGTAAGTCCCGAGATGGAAACAGCCAAAGGTAAATTCAACATAGCATTTACCGAAGCCAATGGGTATAATATTTCACCTTTTTCATTGGGTTTTCAAACCAAAGGCGCTATTTGTTCCTATATTATGGTAGCAAATTATGATTACCAATCAGCAACAGGCAAAGCCGAAAACGGTTCTCCTATTACCCTTACGTTATCACTTCAAAATGCAACCAATACAGAAGCACAGAATATTAAATTAAATTACATTTTACCGGAAGATGTTATTGCCGTTGATAAACTCTCAGAAGACCTTGGTACTTTTGCCCCTTATGAAGTTAAAAAATCTACCATACAATTTTATGCCAACGAAAATTTTAAAGAACCTAAACTAAAAATAAATTTAAAAATTGATGGTGCGGCTTTTACGAATACAGATAATGTTGATTTATCTATCCTTATGAACAATAACTTGCCCATGACCACCACGACTTATGAGTTGATTGCCGATAACGCGGATGCGTTGATGCGTGGAGACCCCCTTAAAGGAATAAATGTATCTACTGCAAAAAAGGAAATGGAAATAGGTAATTATTATGCACTTATTGTTGGTATAGACAAATATTCGGGAACATGGACACATCTTAATAATGCAGTAAATGATGCCAAATCGGTTGAATCTATGTTAAAAGCAAAGTATAAATTTGATAATATCATGGTATTGTATGATGAACAAGCCACCAGAAAGAATATTATAGATAAATTTGAGTGGCTTGTGGACAAAGTCGCTGAAAAAGATAATGTATTAATATATTTTTCTGGACACGGAGAATACAAACAACAACTCAATAAAGGGTATTGGGTCCCTGTTGACGCTACTTCAAGTTCTGTTTCAAATTATATTTCTAATTCAGAAATACAAACATTCCTTGCTGGTATTAAATCGAAACATACATTGCTTATGTCAGACGCTTGTTTTAGTGGCGATATTTTTAGAGGGAAAACAGAATATCTTCCCTACGAAAATTCTGATAAGTATTACGCCAAAGTTCATGACCTTGTATCACGTCAAGCAATAACATCAGGTGGCATTGAGCCTGTAATGGATGGCGGCAGTGAAGGTCATTCGATTTTTTGTTACTACTTACTCAAAGTACTAAAAAATAACACTAATAAATATTTTGATGCCGGACAGTTGTTTTCGGGAATAAAAATACCCATTGTAAATAACTCCAATCAAACACCCAACTTTTCTCCTATAAAAAATACCGGAGACGAGGGTGGACAATTTATTTTTATTAAAAAATAATGTCTGCCAGAAAAATTTTTATATTACTCGCTGGTTTATGCCCTATTCTTGTATTTTCTCAACAGTATAATATAAAAACGTTTTCTACTGAAAAAGGATTACCAAAATCTGCCATTTATTGTATTACGCAAGATACAAGAGGTTATTTGTGGCTGGGAACAGACGGCGGCGGTGCCTGCCGATTTGACGGGAAAAACTTTGTTTCATATACTCGCAAAAATGGTCTGGTTGGAGATGTTGTAAGAACCATTTTGGAAGATAGCAAGGGAAACATTTGGTTTGGTACAGACAGTGGAATTACCGTTTACAATGGATACAAATTCATAACTATTAATAGAAAAAGGGGACTGCCTGATAATCCCGTATTGAAAATAGTTGAAGATTCTAAACAAAATATATGGGTGGGAACATCAGGAGGTGGACTTTGTAAAATTAAACTTTTAAGCAATGATAAGGTATTAATTAATACATATACAAAAGAAGACAATAAACTGCAAACAAATTATATATTTGATATATATGAAGATAAAAACCACCGACTTTGGCTCGGCTTATATGGCGGTATTAATATTTTGACATTTAATAACAATAACATTATGCAGGTTATTAAATTGGACTACGACTATGGTGATATTCCTAGCAATTTTATACTTTCCATAGAAGCAGATTTAAAGGGCGATTTATGGTTTGGCACCCAAGACGCAGGAGCATTTAAAATTACCATGAGTGGAAACGACTCAGGCAAAGTTTCTGTTTTTAATACTCGTAATGGACTCCATGATAATACCGTTTGGTCTATTTTGTCGGACAGTAAGGGAAATTTATGGTTTGGAACAGATACAGGGGGTGTTACAACAATGAGTAATGGAATTTTTATTACTATAACCAAAGATAATGGATTGCCGGGCAATCAAGTTGTCAATGTGTTTGAAGATATTGAAGGAAATATTTGGATTGGAACGTTTGGCAATGGCTTGTGTCAATATTTGGGTGATAATTTTATTCAATATACCGAAAAAGATGGGCTGCCAAACAAAAACGTTACTTCCATTATACAGGATTATGCCGGCGAATATTGGGTAGCGACAGATGGCGGCGGGCTTGCTCACTTTTATTTCAAAAAAAATAAACCGATTTTTAAAAATTATACTCAACGAAATGGACTTGGGGATAATTATGTTAAATCTGTTTCGCTGACAAAGGATGGAAAAATATGGATTGCTTCACGGACTGGCATTAGCGTATTTGACCATGATAAAATAAAACATTATTCCGACAAAGATTGTAATCTATTCAAGAATAGAGTTAACTGTGTATTAGCCGATTCCAAAGGAATAGTATGGTGTGGAACATCGGACGGCATGGTTAGATACGACGGCAAAAGTTTTTTTTCCATTTATGAAGAAGATGATAAATATGCCCTTTTTAACAGCGTTCAATGTATTATAGAAGATAAAAAGGGAAATATTTGGTACGGTACTTATGGCGGGCTTTTAAAAAACGATGGCTTACTATTTACATATTATGACGAAGCCGAAGGACTGCTTCAGAAAAAGATAAACTGCCTTGCCGAAGATAAATTTGGCAATATTTGGATTGGAACATTTGAAGGCGGATTGTATAAATTCAATGTTCATGCTAAACCCAAAGAACAACCTATTAGCATGGCCATAGATAATAATTTATTAAGTTCCAATAATATTTATTCTTTGGTGTTTCAAGATAAAAATACACTTATTGTTGGCACTGACAATGGATTTGATAAGATAATTTTTGATGAAACGCTTACACGGACTATTGCTATTACCAATTATAATCAATCGGATGGGTTTAAAGGTGTTGAAAATCTTAACGCATCTATATGCAAGGACAATAACGGTAATATCTGGTTTGGTACTATTAATGGACTGATACGGTATAGCCCAGCCAGCGACAAGATAAATTTACTGTCTCCTATAACAAACATTACCGGGATGAATCTTTTTTTTGCACCGATTGACTGGCAAAAAAAAACCAATAGCGTTAAGCCTTGGTTTGGATTACCGGATAAACTTGTGTTATCCTATTCCGACAATCATCTTACATTCAAATTCTCCGGTATTTCATTGACCAATCCCGATAAGGTTCAATATAAATATATGCTCGAAGGACTTGATAAGGATTGGACACCTGCAAGAAAAGAAGGCGAAGCCGTTTACCCGGGACTTCCGCCAGGTGAATATATTTTTAAAGTCATAGCCAAAAATAAAGTTGGAAAATGGAACGATATGCCTGTTTCGTTGCCCTTCACTATTAAACCTCCCTTCTGGAAAACAACATGGTTTTTTGTATGCAGTGGGTTATTTTTACTCTTATGTTTTTATTTGTTCATGGTTATCAGACTAAGAAAACTGAGGCGTGATAAAAGAATACTTGAAGAAAAGGTAAGGCTCAGAACAGCAGAAATTGAAAAGCAAAAGCATGAAATTGAAGAAAAGAACAGAGAAATTACCGATAGCATTCGTTATGCACGAAGAATACAGTCTGCCATAATGCCCACCGAAGAAACCATCAATAATACCTTATCTGATTATTTTATTTTGTATAAACCAAAGGATATTGTAAGTGGTGATTTTTACTGGGTATGGAAAAAAAATAATCTTGTTTTTGTTGCTGCCGCCGACTGTACTGGTCATGGTGTGCCGGGAGCATTCATGAGTATGCTCGGCATATCGTTTCTAACAGATATTGTGGGTGAAGAAGGAATAAAATCAACAGGACAAATACTGGACGAACTAAGAACATATATCATAAATTCATTACAACAAAAAGGAAAAGTTGGTGAACAGAAAGATGGAATGGATATAGCCCTTTTTATGATTGATACCGATACGAATATATTATATTTTTCGGGTGCCAACAATCCGTTGTACATTATCCCACGAGATATTCCTGATACGAATGAAAAAAGAAATTTTGGCGACAATGCAATCCAATTTACAAGCCCAAAGGGGGGATATGGCATTGAAATAAAGGCAGACAAAATGCCTATTGCTATTTATGAGAAAATGCCGCCTTTCTCTATCAGTGCAATAAAACTGCTGGAGGGTGATATGCTCTATATTTTCTCTGACGGATACGAAGACCAGTTTGGGGGTCCCAATAAAAAGAAATTCAAATCAGCACAGTTTAAGGAACTTCTGCTTGGCATAAGAAATCAACCTATGTCAAAACAAAAGGAAATAATTAATACTGTTTTTGAAAACTGGAAAGGGGATATGGAGCAAATTGACGATGTACTTGTTATTGGGGTTCAGTTTTGGAGTACTTATAAATAGTAGTACCTTATACCAAACCGCTAACAAAAGAATGAAATGAATTTTGTTAGCAAGTCGGCATTAAGGGACGACTATCTAATAACTGTAACGGCACCTACTTTTTCATACTTTCTGTTGAGGTTATCTTTAAAAGTAGCACGCCACGTATAAGTTCCAATGGGTACAATATTATGATTTTTGGCTCTGCCATCCCATTTTTCGCTGCGTTCATCATCTTTGCTATATTTGGTTGTGGACCATATAACTTCACCCCAGCGGTCATAAACTTCCAAATTAAAGTCTTGCTCCTGTATGCCATGTGCCATAATATTAAAGAAATCATTATTCCTATCACCATCAGGGCTAAAGGCTGTAGGTGCATAAAAAGTATATTGTTCTACAATTTTTAATGGAGAAATAGCCGTGTCGGTGCAGCCCTTATTAGAAACAGCCACAAGCATTACTATATAATCACCAGCACCGGGATAGCGATGGTTGGGATTAACTACGCTGGAAGAATCGCCATCTCCAAACATCCACGCATACCATGCTGCCCCAGTGGATTGATTCGTGAAATTGACCACAGGTTCTATTTCG
>Ga0302253_1001366_pt1 | contig 14890 bp, 10 predicted proteins | sample AAG_RA_Trp_MG_FD_193537 | JGI IMG/M metagenome (GOLD analysis project Ga0302253, IMG submission 193537) | Enriched activated sludge microbial communities from anaerobic digester in WTTP, New Holstein, Wisconsin, United States - AAG_RA_Trp | ecosystem: Engineered > Bioreactor > Anaerobic >...
CCTGCTCCGGATTTTTTCCAATCATGGAATATTTCCGGCCTCATTTCTGTAATTACTGCAGGAAGAGGCCGGATGTCTTTTTCACTCCAGGACATTCAGGATAAAAAACATACTCCTTCCTGACCTGACTCCACCTGCAATACATCCATCATTTTTCAGGAGGTGTTTCTTTATGTGTGAGCGCAGGACTCTTCATGTCCCGGAGGCAATGTGCGAGGCTTATGACTACCCGCTTCCCTCTGCTTTCAGCAGGGGGATGGAGGTGGCTCTGCCCGGGGCGAGGCTCATCTTCGTGTCTGGAACCGCAAGTGTCGGTCCGGGCGGAGAAAGCCTTCATGCAGGAAATTTCAGGAAGCAGGCCCGGTGCGCCTTCGAAAATGCCAGGGCTGTGCTGAAAAGCGCGGGAGCGGACTGGCCGGATGTCGTGAAGGCGACGATCTTCATCAAGGATATCGGCAGCTATTACAGGGAGTTCAACGAAGTGCGCTGCCAGTATTTCAGCGATGTCGGAATCTCCCGTTATCCCGCCTCCACTTGCATCGAAGCAAAGCTTTGCAGGGAAGAGCTCCTCGTGGAGATGGACATGACGGCCGTCGTTGCCACATAAAGGAAAGACGCGGCAGGTTGATGAAAAGAATAATGACTGCGAGTAAAAAGGAGGTTGAGAACAATGAAAATCAGGGGGCTGATCATATCGTCATTTCTCCTGGGAGCCATTCTCATGGCCGCTATGTCAATATGCGCCTGTGCAGGCAACTATGACAAAGACACCTGGACAACGGCGGTGACGCCGAAGCCTCTGAGCGACGAGGCGAAAAAGGGGCTCGAATGGCTTGTCGCGCACCAGTCGAATAACGGCGGATGGAGCCAGGGCGAGGAATCGCAGTATATGGGAGACAGCATGGACAAGATCAAGGGGATCCCCAACGTGGCGGACACTTGTATTGCCACGCTGGCCCTGATACGCTCCGGAAGCACGCCTTCCAAGGGGCAGTACGCGAAGAATGTATTGAGAGCAGTGGATTTCATCTGCGGCGAAATCGAAAAATCCGATGACAAAAGCCTTTCGATAACTGACGTGAAGGGAACGCGCGTCCAGACCAAGCTGGGGCCGTATATTGACACATTCATGGCGCCGCTTGTCCTCACCGAGATAAAAGGGAAGATGCCGGATGAAAACGGCAACGCGAGGGTGGTCAAGGCTCTCAAGAAGACGATGGCCAAGATCGAGAGGAATCAGAAGGATGACGGCACCTGGGACGGCCAGGGCTGGGCTCCGACGCTGTCGCAGGCCATGGCGGGAAAAGCCATCAACAGGGCCACCCAGGCAGGCGTCGAGGTGAACGAGAAGGTCAGGGCCAGGACGGAGACGTACGCCCGCTCTCAGTATGACGGGAAATCGGGAGCCTTCAAGAAGGACGGCTCGGCCGGCGTGGATCTCTACTCCTCAGCGTCGAGCCTCGGCCAGATGAACGACTCGGATGTCACGAACCAGACCAAGATAGCCGATACGAAACAGCAGCTCAAGAAAGCGGGCAGCGAGGCAGAGCGGCAGGAGCTGCAGGGAAGGCTCGACCGATATCAGCAGAACCAGAAAGACCTCGAGAGCGCCAGGAAGTCGGTCGTTGCAAAGCTCGATGACAAGGCATTCGTGTCCGGATTCGGCTCCAACGGCGGTGAAGAGTTCCTGAGCTACCTCAACATAGGCGAGAGCCTAGTCCAGAAGGGCGGAGCAGACTGGGAGAAGTGGAGCAAATCGATCTGCGCCAATATGGACAGGATTCAGAACAAGGACGGGAGCTGGTCAGGCCATCACTGCATAACCGGCCGCACGTTCTGCACCGCGGCGGCGCTGCTTGTGCTGATGGTCGACAGGACTCCAGTGCCTGTCGCGTCAAAGATGAAAAAACAGTAACGTACAGAAATCATAGAGTAATAAATACCGGGAGGGGCTCCGAGAGCATGCAGGAGCCCCTCGCCGCGGTTTCAGGAGAGAGCCATGAAGTCAATACCAAGAGCGTTCGCGCTGATCATTCCAATCCTTGCGATGGTACTGTCTGCGCATACCGCAGTGATACATCCTGCCGCCCCGGAAGCATTCCGTCTTTTCGCCGTTCTCACGGCGGATGCCGCCCGGGCTGATGAAGCGACAAAAAACGGGATAGCGGATCAGGCAGATGGAGGGAGAAACGTTACGACAGATGCGGCGGCCCGGTTGGAAGACGAGCGGCCCCGGGAAGCGGCGGCCGCGAATGACGGAGCCGCCCAGGTGGCGGATACAGGAAAGCCCGATACGGCGAATACCCTGCCTGCAGACAGAAAAAAGCTGGTCGAGCAGATCGACCGCTCACTCGAGCAGGGAGTCAGATACCTTACAGATCATCAGTCCCGGGACGGCGCATGGCGCTCAGAGACTTACGGATGCTTCAAAGAAGGCCCTGAGCTGACGCCCTATGTCCTCTCATGCCTCTACTTCATTCCGCAGGGCGGCGACAAAACGAAAAGCTCCTACGAGAAGGGAGTGGGCTACCTCCTCTCGCTCGTCAATGAAGACGGCACGCTCAACACAGGGCCGCAGGGCTTCATGTTCCCTGTCCACACATCTGCGATGGCGAGCCGCGTCGTTGTGCTGGCCAGCAAAGATCCCGCCCATCTCAGGGCTCAGGCCGCATATCTGAAATATCTGAGAACCCGCCGGCTTTCAGGGGATCTGGGCTGGAGCCCAGAAGACAGGGAGTTTGGCGGATGGGGCTTTTCACTATCCATCCCCAGAAAGCCTGAGAAGGCCGATGAAAGGCCGATGTTCTGCGAATCGAACCTGTCCGCCACGATCTTCGGCGTTGCGGCGCTCCGCTCCGCCAAGGTCCCTGACAGCGATCCAATCTACAGGGAGATCCTGACGTTTGTGAAGAAGTGCCAGAACTATTCGGAAGACCCTGCCTGCGCAGACGCCTCATTCGACGACGGAGGCTTCATATTCATCCCTGATGACGACATCCAGAACAAGGCAGGCATTGCAGGAACCGATCGCTCAGGCAGAAAGCGCTATCATTCCTATGGCTCGATGACGGCAGACGGCCTGAGGGCGCTGCTCCGGTGCGGCCTCCCCAGAGATGACGGGCGCGTCGAAGCCGCTTTGAAGTGGCTCGAGTGGAACTTCTCCACCTCCATGAACCCAGGCGCATTCAACAATGACAGGGAGGAGCTGAGGAACTCCTATTACTACTACTATCTCTGGGCGGTAGCGCATGCCTTCCAGGCCATGGATAAAAAAGAGATAATGACGAAGTACGGGAAAGTATTCTGGCCCGAAGCTCTTTCCAGGGAGATCCTCTCCCGCCAGCGCGACGACGGCACCTGGATAAACAGGTATACGGACGCCAAGGAGGACGACCCTCTCGTATCAGTGCCGTGGGCTGTATCGACTCTGGCCATATGCAGGCAGATGATAACAGGAGAGGACATGACTCTCTTCCCCAGAGTGCCGTATCCTGGAGAGACGAAACAGCCATACCACTGATGGGAGACTTCGGGATTCCAGGCAGCCCTGCCACAGCAGCAGGCGCTGGAAAAAGTGGATTATGTTATTTTCTGCCCGGTCGGGAAAGGGATGATGACGCAGGTGAATCAGCTTTTCACGCCGCTCTTTATGGAGATCTTTACGCCGTCGATCTCAACGGTTCCGGAATCCTCTTCCACTACTATCTGAGCCTGGCCGTCCGCTTTCTCTGGCGACAGCTTTTCGGCCATCTCCTCGATCTCTTTGCGCGCCTTTTCTTCAGGGGATATGAAATCATATATCTGCTCCATCGCCTTCAGTCTGGCCTCTACAACATCCCTGTCTCCGCCGCTGCCGTATGAGCCGGCGTCCAGGGCCTTCTGCGCAATCGCTTTGACCTCTTTCGGAAACTCCGCGCCTTTTATGAAGATCGTGCAGGCCGTGCTCAGCACCGATCTGGCGGCGCTGGAATCGCCTGCATTTCTTGCGGCGTCGCACGCAATTTTAGCAACCGCTTTCTGCAGCGGCTCGCTTATGCCCAGTGACAGTGCCTTTGCCACTGTGGAGCGTACGTTTACAACGGCGCTGTTCCCTGAAATGCCGCTCGAGGCATCAATGCCGAACTGGGCAATCTTCTTTTCCACGCTGGTAGCAGCAGGGTCCTTGGTAATCGCCGACAGGCCCGTGATCAGCACAGACCTCGCTGCATCGGAGCTCCCTGCATTACCGGCCGCTTTGAGCGTCACAACTGCAAGCGCCGGCCCAATGGGGCCACTAATCCCTGCCACTATCGCCGAGGCCGCCGCACTGCGGATTTTCACGACCGGATCGTTGCCGCTTACTCCGGATGACGCATCTAATCCGAGCTGGGCAAAAACCTTTTCCACCTGGGTCGTCGCCGGGTTCTTGACGATTTCAGACAGGCCGGTCGACAGGACGGATCTGGCCGCTTCCGAATTGCCTGCCTTTCCTGCCGCATCGAGCGATACCGATGCAAGCACAGGACCGAGAGGCCCTGAAACCCCGGCTGCTATCGCTGAAGCGACTGCACCGCGTATCCGCACTACAGGCATATCGCCGCTGACACCTGATGACGCGTCTATCCCCATCTGCGCCAGAGTCTTTTCGGGACCGGTCGCCGACGAGCTTTTCGTGATCGCCGTCAGCCCGGTTATCAGAACAGATCTTGCAGCCTCGCTGCTTAAACCTTTACCTGCAGCCTCAATCGACAAGGCTGCGACAGCGGGGCCAATCGGACCTGCTATTCCTGCTGCAATGGCCTTTGCGGCTGTGCCCCGAATGGCAGCCACGGCATTATCGCCTGTTACGCCGCTTGATGCATCAAGGCCCAGCTGGGCAAACATCTTTTCCTCGGCGGTAGTCAGCGGATGCTGTACAATGGTGCTGAGACCTGTGCAGAGCACCGTTCTCCTGTCTCCTCCGGATCCGGCTGCATCGGCTGCGTCTACCGCCACCTGGGCAAAAGTCTTCCCCTTCGGCAGATCGATATCCGATCCGATGGCCCTTGTGAAAGCGGCCCTGACTTTTTTAACAGAATCACTGCTGCTGATCCCGGATGTGCTGTCGAGGCCCATCTTCGCCAGCTCTTTTTCGTCAGAGGTCGTGGCCGCATCATTCATCACGGCGTTTAATCCGTCTGCGAGCACTGAACGGGCTTCCGAAGGAGAGTCTTCGGCTTTCTTCAGATACTGCTGAGAAATCTCCCTCCCGCGCATACTGTGCGTAAAGGGCAACTGCTGCTGGCCGGACGCGTTCTGGATGGTGCTCATCTTTGACCTTCAGGAAAGAAATTGATAATCTCTGCCTGCTCATTATAACAGAGAGAAACATGTAATAGCAAGAACATGGCCGTGACAGGTGTACATGTGGGGGTATGACACACTGAGGCTGTACCAAGCGGCGTTTGCGGGGCATCAGGATGAGCGAGGGTGGCAGGTTGGAGACAGCATTATTTTTACAATTCTTTACATTCGGACAAAATGCCTTAACACCCCGGCATTATACTTAGACTATAAGATAAGAAAAAGGAGTGACGAAGATGAGTAAGATGATAAAAACAGCGATATGCCTGGTGACACTGGTTCTCGTAATGTGGGTCAACGGAACTGGAGCGTATGCGGACTACGGATTCTCTTCAGGCACGAAGAGCGACTTCGGGTTCGAGCAGGCGAAGAAGAGCGACTACGGGTATGTAGAGGCGTCAAATCACACCAGCGCAACCGATATAAAGATGGGATACTCGCCCAATATGAACTACAATTACTACTACTATAATAACGACTACTGCCAGAACTGCAGATGCTTCCACCAGAATGGCTATCACCCGAACAACGTGTATAACAATAACAACGGCGCGAGAGCGCAGCAGAATCCGCAGTACCAGTTCAACAATAAAACAGGAAATCCCCAGACCCTGTATCAGATGTTCAAAAACTGAGAATGGAAGGAGGCAGATCGAGCGGCTGCGGAGAGCCTCGCCTGAAAGGCGGGGCTCTCTGCCTTTCCCTGCCTGTGGCTGATAAATAAATTTTTATCAGAGCTTTTTTGTCAGGCCTCGAAAACTTTCGACCAGGGAGGCGTCCGGGAGGCCCATATTCCGCTCCTTCCCGCCTGTCAGGTCATTTTTCTCCAAATCTCCTCTAGAGGCGCGCCTAAACGCATGCCAGGAGGCCAGAATATCCCATCTGTTACGGGCTTTTTCGAGGGTGGGTGTTTTGATTTTTCCTATTTCATCTGATATAATTATCTTATGGATACATGTGAACTGTATATTGAAGTGCCTGCTGTCGATATCGACTATCCCTGCCACACTGGTGAATACCAGTACAGGTGGGATGTCCCTGACCCGTCCATCGACGACGCAGGCGACACGGAGGGATATCACCTGTACCGCTGCCCGAAGGCCGAACTGATAGAGAGAGGCAGGCCGGTCTGCAATGTCGACGACCTGGTGCGCAAGGTAATCTCAGGGCGCTTCGACAGACATGAAATGGCAGATGAGATAGACACTGAGCTCAACAGCATACTTCACAAGCGCCTGAGCGTAGATCTCAGGATGGGCGAAACGCTTAAGGCTCTGAGGCGTCAGGGGGTGCAGCGCCTGGGATACCGCTCTCTCGGTGACTTTACTGTCGAGCATCTCTCTTTCTCAGGGCGCCTGGCCTCTGAGATGGTGCGCAACTTCGATGTGCTCTCGAAACTGCCGTTCACGAAGAGAGCATATCTGCAGTGCGGGATTATGAAGAGCGCTCTCAGGCACACTTCCAGAGTGATGACTCCCGAAAACGAGGCAGAATGGCTTTCACTGGCCAAAACCCTGACATTGAACGATCTGATCAGAGAAGTAAAACTAACCTTGGAAACCACGGGAACCGCCTCAACCAGCGGAACAGACTCAGCCACAGAAACCAACTCAACCACGGGGACAGACTCCATTTTCTTCAAAAAATGGAGTCTGTCCCCTAATTATCCGACACAGTGGCCGTCAGAAGAGAGCCATGAAGAAACAAACGGCGTGATGATGCACTTCAATGTCAGGCCTAAACTCGCTCTCATATGGGATATGGCGCTGTCGCACTTCCGCGACAGCGAGCAGCACAGCGGGGCAGTCTCAGAGTTCGTCGACGCGCTGCTGGGAAGCTACCTGAGCTCTGGAAACTGCAGGCCGGGGAAGCGCGGACCCGGCAATTACAGACTCAGGTATCAAAGACCAGAGTGCCGCAGGCCTGGCAGTAACGGAGCCGGAAATGGCCGGAATGAGCCGGACAAGACAGAGCTTCCTGCCGACGCCGCCGGGATTGAGTATCCGGTCTTCTACAGCTGCCACATGAAAGCGGATGACGACGAAAAACTGCTTCGCCTCGGCGATTACGAGCCTCCTAAGCGTGATGAGAGCGGCACCTGTGAAAACGGATCAAACAGGGAGAATATGCTCATCATCTTCCCTGCCTCGTTCGATGAGATCCCGGGGAAGGCCAGGGATACGGCGGAAAGGCTCGTGGAATACGCGCAGATGAGGCAGGCTCTCGATGCCGGGATGGGCAGGCTTCTGTGGGCGATGAGATACAGGAGCCTCTACAGGATCTTCGAATGCGGCTCCATCGAAGAATACGCGATACAGTACTGCGATCTCTCAAAGCCTCTGCTGTACCGGCTGCTGAAGCTCGCAGCAGGGCTGGAGAGGCGCGGGAGAATCAAGGATGCCTTCGAGAGCGGTTTAATCTCGAAAGAGCAGGCCGGACTGATCCTGAAGATTGCAGACGACAGGAACGAGACGGCCTGGATCGATTACGCGGCCCACGTGCCGACAGCCGCTCTGAAAGAGGAGGTCGAGCGCTGTGTCAGGATCGTGCAGTATGACTGCATGACCCCGGGGAACTACACGATGCTTCCGGGATTCCGCTACATCTCGGATGAGAGGTTTCACGAGCTTTCCGACGAGATGAAGGAGATCATAAGGACAGGAGCCTGGTATGAAAGCCCGGCGCCTGGCTGGCCGCTCGAAGAGGACGACGAGCGGGATGTCATCAATCGTGACAGGCGGCTCGAAGAGCCGTGGAAATATTTCGAGGATGTGGATGAGTTCCTTATATACGAAGCCGAGGCCGGGGAGAGGAAGAAGAAGCCCTTGTGTGCGCGCGAAAGAGGGCAGAAAATGTCAGGCCGGGATGGAGCATCGTCCTTGTGTGCCGATGTAAATGGGCAGGATGCTCTGGAACAGAATGGGACATCCCTCTTGTGTGCCGATTCAAAAACCGCGGACTGCTGCTGCAAATCACACGGCGATTGCCACTGCAGCTGTGACTCAATTAACCGGCCAGGATACAGTGAAGAGGCTCTCTCGAAAGCCAGGGAGATTGTCAAGATGCCGCAAGGCTCCGATCCTGCGGAAACGTTCCTTCTCGACATCCTCGCCGACGACGACAATGACAGCGACAACAGTGACAGCGACATCAACGGAGACAATGACAGAGAAGATGAGCCTCGCAGGAAATCAGCCACGATGCCGATACGGTTCTTCCTGCCTGAAGAGATGCTCGAAATCTGGAACTTCACCGCGCTGCTGTATCTCGAAAGCATCTCAACCTCAAAATGGGGACTGACTCTATTTTCTTCAAAAAATGGAGTCTGTCCCCATTTTGCCGAAATACCTCCACCCGACCAGGAGCTGTACGAAGGCTTTCTCGTCGCAATGCTTCAGGAATATCTGCTCGGAGAGCGCATCCACCTGAAAGTCTCGCGCAGCTATGCCATCCTGAAAAGAGACCGCTTCAGGTGCCAGGTGCCTGGATGCAGGTGCCGCAGAAACCTGGAGGTTCACCATATCATATGGCGCTCAAAAGGCGGCAGTGATGAGCATAGTAATTTGTTGACCCTCTGCAAATCTCATCACAGCTATATTCTGCACGATCTGATGGCCCTGAAGATAGAGGGTACGGCTCCCGACAACCTCACATTCACATTTGATCCTCATCCGGAAAACGGCGGAGGGCCTCTGCTGATCTATCAAAACGGGAGAAAGCTCCAGATGAGGCGACCGTGAAGGCATCTATGGAGATAGGAGATAGAAGATAGGATACAGGAGATAGGATACAGGATCCTGGGCAAAAGCCAATGTTTGCTGAGAAAGCCTTCCAGAATTGCCATAACCCCTGACCCTGCAAGCAGATATGGCGCAGCCTCCTCCAATAAAGTCCTGACGAATCTCCGGATTGCCACTCTTCTGCCACTTGATTGTCATAACTGAAAGGTTTTTAATTATCATGACAGGGCATATGAGTCTATCATCTTCAAGAGGGATGCGGCATGTTCGTAGATATGGCAGCAAGACAAACGATACTTCAGGACAGAGGCTTCAGCGGCGGCCGCCTGAGTGGCGGGCCTTTACCGGGCGCTCGCCTTTCTGAGGATACAGCCGCGCAGAGCGGAAGCAGGCGCTATCCTGAGTACCACGGAGACTCACTCACGATCTCGGCTTTTTCTTCATCCGATTCCTGCATTTCCGATGCGTTATCGCGATCCGGCGCATCATCGGAGCGCTCCGGAGAATCTGCCGGACATTCATCGCCGAAATCGACATCCAGCCGAAGTGGGAGAGCCGACAAGCGCGCGGACAGTGGCGGCTCGAAAGCCCACGAAAAGGTTCATCGGCAGGAAAGCGCGGCAAACCCCAGGTTCATAGCTGTCATTGACAGTGACGGCCCGGAAGGAATAGACATCAGAGCCTTCGAGGACAGGCTGAAATCGGAGATGGGGTCGAAGGTGAAGATCCAGAACAGAAACGATATAGCCGCCCTGCCGGGCAGGATTCCATCGATGAGCGAGCTGAACGGCTTCTTCGGCAGGGTCGCCAATGACAGCACGATACCATGGGAATACGTGACAGACGGGTGCTTCGCCCGCTCCCACGTCACATGCGACAGACTTCTCAGGGAAGGCTGGAACTGCGCCAAGATATTCGTGATGGCCGATATGCCTGACAACGATTCCTCAGCTGACGGGGGCCCCGATTATCATCTGCACGCGCAGAACAGGTATACTAAAGGCGAATGGCAGTATCATGTGGCGACGCTCGTCTTTGCAAAGGACGAGAGCACAGGGAAGGTCGACGGATACATGCTCGACGGCTCGATAGACAGCTCCAGGCCGCTCCGCCCTTCCGAGTGGATCCGCTCCTTCTGGAACCAGAGCACTCCGATAAGGCTGGACACAACTCTCCCGGATACATACTGCTCGCCGAACGAGAGCGAATCAGACGAGCCTCACGAGTTCTTCAGGCCCGAGTTCGACAAGTTCCTCGAATATGCAGTCAAAACCAATGAGAAATACGCAGCCGCCCTTGAAGAGATCCGCTCGAATATGAAGTAAAGCTAAGAACACCTCATAATACTCCCTGATAACCTATGAAGTGGCTCCTTCATCAATATTTTATCATTGAATTATATCTTGACATATATTTTATCATATGATAAAATTATCATGTTGTGAGTTTTAACTGTTGCAGTCCCATAGCCGGAAACAGATCTTTTCATTGCATCAGATAATGGTCCGAGGTGAAATATAACATACACTGTGCAGGTCGTTCATGGTAAAAGAGCAGGTGATAAGATTTCTGGCAGAATTCAAAAGAATAGCTTCGGCAAAAGGCATAGTGCTCATTCGGAGAGATAAGACCATTCAGGGCCTGGTTGATTTGGGCTTGACAAAAATGATAGCGTTGAATGAATTAACGAGCCTCACTCTTCAGGAATATGTTTCCGGTCCAGAATCAGACAAGGATCCAAATTGCACAGGCGATATATGGGTGTTCGGCAAAGTGATAAATGGAATACCAGCCTACATAAAATTGAAGATAGAGGTGAAGGGTGGCTGTGAATTCGCAAAATGCCTCAGTTTTCATCCGGCTGAGTATGTGATGCACTTTCCGTTTTCTTTTTGAAAGGTGGAGATATCGGTGAAAAGCAACGAAACGGCTGTATGTCCTGAATGTGGCGGCAATGATGTCACGGAAGTCCCCCAGGAGCAGAAGATAGAGATTCGCGGGGATGTGATCACTGTCGAGTCGCCCTCCTTCCTGTGTCACTCATGCAATTCAGAATGGGAGATGCTCGAAACAGGCAACGATTATCTTGATGCTGCATACCGCATCTATCGCGAACGGCACCACCTTCTTCAGCCTGAAGAGATCAGAGATTTAAGGAATAGATATTCTCTTACTCAGGGCGAACTGGCCAGATTGCTCGGCTGGGGGCTGGTGACACTTAATCGTTATGAGAAAGGGGCTCTGCAGGATCAGGCCTATGACAGCGCGCTGCGCCTGCTCGAAGATCCTGCCAATCTGTTCAAACTGTTGAAGCAGCGCCCCGATGTGCTGGATCAGGCAAAATACGGCAAGGTTCAGGAAAAATTGAAACACCTCATAAACGACGCGATGGAAAGCTGCCTCCTTGCCCCTTACTTTGATTACCCTCCAGGCATTGAGAGTGGGCTGTCTGTTTTTTCACTTGAAAAATGCATTAACATGATACTTTCCCTGTGCAGCGGCGGCATCTACAAGACAAAGCTCAATAAAGAGATGTTCTATGCCGATTTCAAGCATTTCAGAGATCACGGCAGAAGCATCACGGGCCTTAAATACATTCACGCCCGGTATGGCCCGGTTCCACTGATGTACACGGTGCTGCTTGGCTCTCTCATCGAGAAGAGGAAAATTACCGTGCAGGAGATCTCCTACGGTGAAGCAGATACCGGTGGAGATGACATTATCGCCGAGCAGTACGACGCTGCCGAAAAGCCGCAGCTCAGCGTGTTCTCCGATTCGGAGCTGCACACCATACTCTCCGTGAAAAGCCATTTTTCCACATTCAGCAGCAGAAAGATAACCAGCTTTTCCCACGAGGAGCCGGCATACAAGCGCACCAGCGAGCAAGAGACGATTTCCTATGAGTATGCTCGCGAGCTTGGAATCTGAAGCCGAAAGTAAAAAACCAGGTTTTCTCCTCAACAAAAGCAAAGGGGTCAGGTTAAATCCCGCATCACATTCTTATTGTAATGCTCAGTATAAACAAACCTGGATCATAGATTTCATCGGCCACTTCCGCGGACAGAAGCACCTTTGCAACCCAGATCTCACTTCCACAGATCCGGCAAAGACTATCTGCCTTGCCGTCCAGTCGTTGCAAGAAAGAGATAAAGTTGCAGAGCAATTTTAAAGGGGGCAAAAGCCCCCTTTACCCCCTTTAAAAATTGTTAAATTGATGAATAGTTAAAAAGCCCGGACGGCGCGCACACGATACCAGACGTAGCCCTTATTGCTGCAGTAATGACAGCCATTTAAGAAGTCCAGGCCCCACGAGAATGTTTCATTTTCCTCAGACGAACTCCAGTACCGGTAATCTGCAAAATCGCCAATATTTTCCCCGTCTTTCAGATTAACATACATTTCATAAAGCTCATATCGTGATGGAAGGAACCAATCGCTGTAGGTTGTTCCTCCATTCTGTATTGACAGGTCATCACAGAGTTTTGCGGCACTGGCTGTATGACCCGCCTGACCTATAATAGCGGCAGTATTTGCCTTACCTTTCCCTATTGCTGTTCCTGTAGTTCCTATTAGATTTGTTATATTACTCCATGTGGATGAAGTACTCTGGTCGCTCGGTGCCGCCTCTAGATAGTGCCATCCGTCGGTTGCATAATTTGCATTTATATAGCAAATCAAGCCTCCGGCAGGTCCGGTATCGCGAAGAGCATAGTCATGGGCCGTAACCGTAACGGTATAGTCTTTTGTTGTGCCGTCTGCCGCAGTAACAGTATACGTCTGTGGAGTGCTGAAGTTATGAAGTTCTCCGGACGCAGGATTAACACTTGCACCGGTAATGGTAATGGTTGGTGTCAAGCCAGTAAGGTCGGTACCAGAAGGGACAATCAGTTCTATAGAATTCGACCCTATCATGCCATTTATACCCAGGATAGTGAACTTGGTGATATCCTTGGCAGGATTCAGCGCCGCAGTGACCGTTACGGTATACGCTTTCGTTGAGCCGTCTGCCGCGGTGACGGTGTACGTTTGAGGTGTAGTGAAGTCATGGGACACTCCGGAGACGGGGTTTATGCTTGCACCGGTGATTGTGATAGTCGGTGTTAAGTCTGCAAGGTCGGTTCCGTAAGGCACGGTAAGTGCCACGGTATTCGCGCCGACCGTGCCGTCCACTCCCAGGATGGTGAATTTGGTGATATCCTTCGCTGGGTTCAATGCCGCCGTGACTGTTACGGTATAGTCTTTCGTGGTGCCGTCTGCTGCTGTGACAGTATACGTTTGAGCAGTGCTGAAATCATGGGGCACTCCGGATGCAGGGTTTATACTTGCACCAGTGATAGTAATGGTAGGTGTCAGAGCTGTCAGGTCAGTTCCATATGGCACGGTGAGTGCCACGGTATTCGCGCCGACCGTGCCGTCTACTCCCAGGATGGTGAATTTGGTGATATCTTTCGCAGGGTTTAATGCCGCCGTGACAGTGACGGTATAATCCTTCGTCGTTCCATCTGCCGCAGTGACAGTATACGTTTGAGCAGTGCTGAAATCATGCGGCACTCCGGATGCGGGATTTATGCTTGCACCGGTTATGGAGATTGTCGGTGTCAAGTTCGTAAGATTTGTTCCATAAGGCACGGTAAGTGCGACAGTATTCGCGCCGACCGTGCCATCTACTCCCAGTATGGTGAACTTGGTGATATCCTTCGCAGGGTTCAATGCCGCCGTGACAGTGACGGTATAGTCTTTCGTGGTGCCGTCTGCTGCTGTGACAGTATACGTTTGAGCAGTACTAAAATCATGCGGCACTCCGGATGCAGGGCTTATGCTTGCACCGGTTATGGTGATAGTAGGCGTCAGAGCAGTCAGGTCCGTGCCGTAAGGCACGGTGAGGGCCACAGTATTCGCGCCGACCGTGCCATCCACTCCCAGTATAGTGAACTTGGTGATATCCTTAGCAGGATTCAGCGCCGCCGTTACTGTTACAGTATAGTCCTTCGTGGTGCTGTCTGCAGCAGTTACGGTATAAGTTACTGGTGAGGAGAAATCATGAGGATCTCCAGATACAGGATTTACACTTGCACCAGTAATGGTTATGGTTGGTGTCAGATTAGTGAGATTTGTGCCATAAGGCACGGTAAGTGCGACAGTGTTTGCACCTATTGTGCCATCCACTCCCAGTATGGTGAACTTGGTGATATCCTTCGCAGGGTTCAGTGCCGCCGTGACTGTGACGATATAGTCTTTCGTGGTGCTGTCTGCAGCAGTGACTGTGTATGTTTGAGGAGTGCTGAAATCATGTGATGCTCCGGATGCAGGGTTTATGCTTGCACCGGTTATGGAGATTGTCGGTGTCAAGTTCGTGAGATCTGTTCCATAAGGCACGGTGAGTGCGACAGTATTCGCCCCTATTGTTCCATCTATTCCCAGGATGGTGAATTTTGTAATATCCTTAGCGGGATTCAGTGCTGCCGTTACTGTTACCGTGTACTCTCTGGTGGTGCTGTCCGCGGCCGTGACAGTATACGTTTGAGGAGCCGTAAAATCCCTGGAAACTCCAGATGCGGGATTTACGCTCACACCTGTTATGGTTACAGTTGGTGTCAAGTCTGTAAGATCCGTGCCATAAGGCACAGTCACTGCAATTGAATTCGGGCCGATTGTACCATCTACTCCCAGAATTGTGAATTTGGAAATTGAAGCTGCCTGACAGGATTCGAGCGTCAGGGTCGTATTCACAGGAACATAGCTGGCAGTTACTGTAATATCATCTGACTGTTTTGGAGAATAACCAGTCTTCGAGGCCGTCAGCTTATATGTGCCTGGCGCGAGATTTG
>Ga0302253_1001367_pt1 | contig 14883 bp, 10 predicted proteins | sample AAG_RA_Trp_MG_FD_193537 | JGI IMG/M metagenome (GOLD analysis project Ga0302253, IMG submission 193537) | Enriched activated sludge microbial communities from anaerobic digester in WTTP, New Holstein, Wisconsin, United States - AAG_RA_Trp | ecosystem: Engineered > Bioreactor > Anaerobic >...
CTCGCGTGTCCTGTGACGTTCTTCGCCTGTCAGGCCACGACCTCTTCGGGGTAGATGGCCTCGAACGAGCGCTTGTACTCGGCGAAGCGTCCGGCGGCGATGGCGGCGCGCGCCCCGCGCACGAGGTCGAGGAAGTAGGTGAGGTTATGGATGGAGTTGAGGCGGAATGCCAGCAATTCCTTGGCGGTATAGAGATGGCGCAGATAGGCGCGTGAGAACGTGCGGCAGGTGTAGCACGAACAGGCCGGGTCGAGTGGGCCGTCGTCTTCGGCGAATTCGCGTCGCTTGATGTTGAGCTTGCCGAGTGAGGTATACAGGGTGCCGTTACGGGCGTTACGCGTGGGCAGTACGCAGTCGAACATGTCCACCCCGGCGGCGATGCCGTTGATGATGTCGAGAGGCGTGCCCACACCCATGAGGTAGCGCGGCTTGTCGGCGGGCAGCAGCGGGGCGCTGTGGTAGAGAAGGTCCATCATCTCGGCCTTGGGTTCGCCGACGGAGAGACCGCCGAGGGCGAAGCCGTCGAAGTCGATGTCCGTCAACTCGCCGATGGAGCGTGTGCGCAGGTCCTTGAAGAAGCCGCCCTGTGTGATGCCGAAGAGAAGGTTGCCCGCAGCCCCCTTGGGGTAGGCGTCGCGGCAGCGCTTGGCCCAGCGGGTGGTGAGCCCCACCGACTTCTCGGTGTATGTCCGGTCGGCCCCGTAGGGCACGCATTCATCCAGCACCATCATGATGTCGGAATTGAGGTTGCGCTGGATGGACACGACCTTTTCGGGCGTGAACAGATGCTTCGAACCGTCGAGGTGCGAGCGGAACTCCACGCCCTCTTCGGCGATGCGTCTCAGCCCGCTGAGGCTGAAGACCTGAAAACCGCCGCTGTCGGTGAGTATGGGCTTGCGCCATGCGTTGAATTCGTGAAGCCCGCCACGTCGCGCCACCAGTTCGTCGCCGGGGCGCAGGTACAGGTGGTAGGTGTTGCCGAGGATGATCTCGGCCCCGATGGCTTCGAGGTCGTCCGGGGCGATGGCCTTGACGCTGCCCACGGTGCCCACGGGCATGAATATGGGCGTACGGACGATGCCGTGCGCCGTGTGCAGGCAGCCGGTGCGGGCTGCACCGTCAGTGGCATGGATTTCGAAAGTTCCGGGTGTCGTCATGGGGCGCACAATAGCCGGGGGCGCAGCGTTTGGGAAGCCCCCTCCTATGGGCTTGTGCGGGGGGAGTCGTCCGGCTGTGGCAGGTGGCGCATCACGCCCCACGCGAAAGCCGTCCATAGCGGAGACGTCACCCCTGCCGCTGCGAGGGCCTCTGCCGTCCACGTGTTGCAGGTGCGGAACGGGCTGAAGCGGCCTGTGGCTTCGAAGAAGGTGTCGTCAGGCCCGTAGCCGGGGTGGTCGACACGGATGGCGCGCCCCTGCCTGTCCGGTGCGAGGGTCGTGCGGATGAAGCGGGCAAGGGTATGGCACCCCTCGGCATCAAGCCATACTCTGCGGACATCCATCGTGGTCGCGGGTGTTCCTCGTATCGACTCCACATGCAGGACCGTGGGTGCGAACAAGAGGGATTTCAGGGCCGTGACGGGGTCCACATCATCCCATGTGGGCGTTGAAAGGTAGAAATCCCGCGCCCCCCATCCGAAGGCCACATGGGTGACGGGCCTCGATGCGTCCGGCGTGCCAGCTTGGGGCAGTAGTCGTGTCCAGTCCTCGCCGCACCCCCGAAGTGGCACGATGAGGTCGGTGTGCACTCCGTTGTCGGCGACGAATACCGCCATGTCATGTGTCTGTGGTCTTCCCTTGCGGGGCAACAGGCCGGGGATGATGGATGCCACTACAATAAAACCAAGTAGTGGCAGTATGATGAGGCCTCTTCTCATGGCGTCACGTCCGGCAGGTGAGGTCGGCTTACGGTTTGTGGTGGCGTACGGAGGTGGTTGTAAAATACTGTTATTCGCCAATGTAGCGTTGGCCTATATGTGGAGATGCAGCCTGTGTCATGGTTGGCGTGTTCGAAAAAAAGTCTAGAAAAATGCTAATATTCGCTTTCAAATGACAATCTGAAATGGTCGAGCGCAAGTAGTTGTGTGATTGATTGTTTCAATCAGTGTTTTATATGTAAAGAAAGACTTCATGTAGTCAATACTGCGTTATGAAAACGACGCGCCAAACGAGAATATCATTGCTCTAAAATGCGGGTTCATGGTCTATACTGAAGGTAGGCTGCATAACCGTCTTCGCCGGATGCGGGTAGGGTGGCATCCGGTGTCGGGGGAAGGGGATCCTCCGGGAGGAACACCATGGACGAGATCAGGATCAAGCGCAACGACAGGGACGATCTGGTCTTCAAGGGCGAGCGGCTGGTCCGGGTGGACGACCGCGAATGGATGGGAATCGCGCCCAATTGGTGGGAACTCACGCTCTATCGCACAGAGGTGGGACGGTATGTGCTCGCCTCGGTCTTCCATCGCAACTACCCTCGCGGCAAGACGTTGTACGGGGCACTGCTCTTCGAGCGTCCCGAAGATGTGCGCGACTACATCATCCACGACTGCAACGGGCCGTCCATGATCGCGGAGGCACTGCTGAAGCGGGCTCGGCGCAGATTGCGCGACATCGACAACCCCTTGCCGCCCTTGCCCATATTCTCGCGCGAGGCGGATTACGAGGAGGAACCGGAGTGTCCGCCCCGTGTCGCCTACGGCCCGTTGACGGACTTCGCGGCCTTCGGCGAGCGCGAGGTGCCGTACGCCTAGGCGTGCCGCGGCGCTAGCGTGTTACGTCAGGCGTAGGCTGACCCGGTGGTGAGACCTTGTCCGGTATCGCACGGCCCTTGGCGGAGGTGCCGATAGACGGGGCATGTCGGAGGAGACGCCTATGGGTGCATCGAAGACGCCCTTCATTCCTTTGGGGATGGAGGGCGTTCTGCTGTCGTGGCACACGCGTTTCGCGAGGGGGGGTCTCCGGTCTTCGTGCGGCGTATGTGCGGTGAGGCTAGCGAAGCAAGGTTCGTAACCGGAGAGAACATTCGCTCTCGTGCTTCGCGTCCATCATTATAGCCACACATGGTATGCTGGTAGACTGGCAGCACGGCAGACACGAGCGCCCCATGAGGTGGGCAGGTGCTTCGGGCGTATGTGCGGTGTCATTCCCCGTCGCCGCCGTCGTCTCAACAGTCAGGGAGGGGCAGCCGGGCATGCCGAACGCAGGTGCATGGGAATGACACGGCATGAAGACATGGCGCCTGTTGTCTGTCGTGCCTCCGGCATAACAGTAGACGCAGCCGCGTGGGCATGTGCCGTAGACCCCGATGTCGAACGACGGCAGACAGCGGCAGAGTGTGCGTTGCCCGGAGTGGCGGGTGTCGCCCGCCACCCGGCCCGTGGCCCTGAATATCCACTCGGCGTCGACGCAACCGGCGGCCTGTTCTCCTGCAATGGCGGCGCAGCAGACTGACAGGGGCATTCCGTTCTCCAGTGCGATGGACGAGAGTCTGTCGAGGATGTCCCGTTTCTCGTGTTCTCCGGGCAATGTCACCTCGGCACCTCTCGCATTGAGTGTGCGAAGGCGGCGGCGCGTCTGCCCGTAGGGTTCCATGAACGCGGTCACGCCACGGTCCACATGGCCCGCCAGCCGGGCGGTCAGCGTGCCGAACGTGTTCTCGTGCCACGTCACCGGGGTATGCCGCGACAGGATGACCGGGTCGTACCGCCACACCACGCAACGGGGGCCCACCTCTTCCGCGAGGCGCAAGAGCGCATCGCAGGCGCGGTCGGCATTGGCAGGCCCGCCGTGGCGTCTTGCGTCGGGTTCGAAGATGCCGGGATAGCCCGTTATCGTCATGTGGAACAGGGCCGGAATGCCAAGGTCGCGCAACGTGCCGAGGTGCGGCAGCAACGGGGCGGGGTCGCGCGTCCAGAAGACGATGGCGGTGACGTCCTGCGGGCGCAACGAGACACGGGTCACCCGGTCAGCCGCGTACGGACTGGGCACGAGGCAGTAGCCTTCGTGCAGTCGCTGCATGAACCACGGCGTGTAGTAGGCCGGTATGTCGGTGCGCCGGCTTGCGGAGATGATGCGGGGCTTCGCGCTCATGGTCCTACTGGCGTGCGGTCGAACCTTCCTGCTGTGAAAGACCGAGGAACACCAGCGTGTCGAGCGTGTCCAGAAGGCGCAGGTAGAGGCCGCCGCTGGCCATGGGCGGGCCGAAGAGGGCCGTGCGCTGTTCCTTGAGACTCTGGCGGGACACGGTCTCCGGAAAGGTCTTGGAGAGGGTCATGGCCAGCCGTTCAGCTAGAAGGTACCCGGTGACACCCTGATGGAAGAGTGTGAGGTCGCGCATGAAGCCGTCACGCTGGGCGGCCCAGTAGACCGTTGCTGCTTGCGAGGGCTTCATGGACACCGCGGTGCAGATGGCGGCATGGAGGTTGTTGAGGTTCGCGCCGGGAATGCCAGCCCGCCAGCCGATGAGCCATGCGTTGCGCCTGAAGAACAGGCAGTGGTTGATGCCGATGGTGACGATGTCGTCGAACAGGGCGCGGGCGCGGAGAAGTGCCGGGTCGTCCCATTGCACGGGCAGCGCGTCGAGGTCCCATGCTGGCACCTCGTGGGCGGCGGCGCGTATGTTGCCGTTGGAGAGGCATTCGACAAGGTGTGTCAGCCAGCCGTTGGCGGCGGGCGACCCCGGCGTCTCGAGGTGTGAATAGCTCAATGTGTAGGTGCCCTTGCCGTGGTGCCCGTGCAGGATGCAGGGTTGCCCTTCAAGGAAGGTGGGCCGCAGGTGGATGCCGTACAGGGCCTCCCATTCGGCGAAGGTGCCGGGAGGTAGCGTGTCCAGCGGCAGGTCGGCCACCCAGAAGTCGGGGCCGGGTACGGTGTACGAGGCCAGAATCTCGACCTCGCCGTCCTTCTCGGGGGCGAAGCGGCCGGGCCACCAGATGGGGAGAAGCGGCGTGTCGTCAGAGGCGGGGGCTGTGGCGGCGGAAGCTGGCGACGCGGCCACGGTGCGGTCGAAGGCGTCGGGCACGAGAGGGTGCCCCGTCCTTGTGGCGGCATGGATATGACCGGAGACGAAGTGCTGCATCCGGTCGCTGAACGAGGCACGCGACCACGGGCACAGGCCAAGGCCGTGCTGCCCTGAAAGCCCCAGTCCCGCACCGCCGCAGAAGCCGAGATAGTGACCGCCTGAAGCGACGTAGTCGCGGATGGCGGCGATGCCCGCAGTGCCCAGCGCCTCGGCTTTGAGGCGCGCCGTGCCGCCCGGCACCACCAGCAGGGCGGGCGGGTTGCAAGAAAGAAGGCCGTGGGCTATCTCCTCTCCCTTGACCAGACGGTAGGGCAGGCCGAGGGCTTCGGCCGCCCGCCAGACAAGCAGTCCCCAGATGTGGGACTCGTCCCAGAGAATGTGAAGGGTTGACATCGTCCTGTCGCTCATTGAGGGTGGGGCGTCCGCTCGCCACATGGGGCGTGTCCTTCTGGGGCGCCGGTTGCTCTGGCCCGGGCGCCTCGCGTCCGGTCCGGCACCATACATCACCTATTCCGGAGATTACAATATGGCGGAGAACGCGTTGCCGAAGGGCTATGAGCCCCGTGACGTCGAAGAACGCTGGCGCAGGCACTGGGAGGACAACCGTACCTTCACCCCCGACATGGACGCGCCGGGCGAACCCTATTCAATCGTCATTCCGCCGCCGAACGTCACGGGCGCGCTGCACATCGGCCATGCTCTCAACCATGTGCTCATCGACGTGCTGTGCCGCAATGCACGGCAGCAGGGCAAGAAGGTCCTGTGGCTTCCGGGCACCGACCACGCGGGCATCGCCACGCAGAACGTGGTGGAACGCGCCCTCGCCAAGGAAGGACTCAGCCGTCACGACCTCGGCCGTGAGGCGTTCATCGAACGTGTCTGGCAGTGGAAAGAGGAGTACGGCAACCGCATCCTCAACCAGATACGCATGCTGGGCGACTCCGTCGACTGGACGCGCGAACGCTTCACCATGGACGAAGGGCTTTCCAAGGCCGTGCGCAAGGTGTTCGTCGACCTGTACAACGGCGGCTACATCTACCGCGGCAACTACATCATCAACTGGTGCAACCGTTGCCACACCGCCCTCGCCGATGACGAAGTCGACCATATGCCCGAACAGGGCCACCTCTACCATGTGCGCTACGACTTCGAGGACGGCAGCGGTTCGGTCGTCATCGCCACCACCCGCCCCGAGACCATCATGGCCGACACCGGCGTGTGCGTGCACCCCGAAGACGAACGCTACGCCGGGCTGATAGGCAAGAAGATTCTCGTACCCGTCATCGGGCGCGCCGTACCGCTTTTCGCCGACACCTACGTCGACCGCGAATTCGGTACGGGCGCACTCAAGGTCACCCCCTGCCACGACCCCAACGACTGGACGCTGGGCGAACGCCACGGCCTCGCCTTCATCCAGTGCATCGACGAGGACGGCAACATGACCGCCGAGGCCGGACCCTACGCGGGGCTGACCAAGGAGGAGTGCCGCAAGCGCATCGTGGCCGACCTCGAAGCCTCGGGGCAGCTTGTCCGCGTCGAAGAACTGAATCACAGCGTGGGGCATTGCTACCGCTGCAAGACGGTGGTCGAACCGCACATGTCGGAACAGTGGTTCGTGGCGTCGACCAAGCTTGCGCCGCGCGCCCGCGCAGCCGTGCCGCAGATGACGCAGATATTCCCCGAAAGCTGGATGAAGACCTACTTCAACTGGCTAGACAACATCCGCGACTGGTGCATCAGCCGTCAGATATGGTGGGGGCATCGCATCCCTGCATGGACGTGCGGCAAGTGCGGCAAGCTCATCGTCTCCGAACAGGACCCCACGGCATGTCCCGACTGCGGCTGCACCGACCTGACGCAGGACCCCGACGTGCTCGACACGTGGTTCTCGTCGGCCCTGTGGCCCTTCAGCACCATGGGCTGGCCCGACAAGACGAAGGACCTCGCCACCTTCTACCCCACTTCGGTACTGGTGACGGGCTTCGACATCCTGTTCTTCTGGGTCGCGCGCATGATGATGCTTGGCATGCATTTCATGGACGAGGTGCCCTTCAAGCACGTCTACCTGCATGCCCTCGTGCGTGACGGTGAAGGTCGCAAGATGTCGAAGTCCACGGGCAACGTCATCGACCCGCTGGCGATGATCGACAAGTACGGCACCGACTCGCTGCGCTTCACCCTTGCGGCCTTCGCCGCCATGGGCCGCGACATCAAACTCTCCGAAGACCGCATCGAAGGCTACCGCCACTTCGTCAACAAGGTGTGGAACGCCGCACGGTTCTCGCTCATGAACCTGCCGGAGGAGGCACCTGCCTCCCTCGACCTCGATAACGTCAAGGGTATGCATCACAAGTGGATTCTGCATCGCCTCGAAGAGCTCAAGGCGTCGCAGGCCGCGGGCATCGACGGCTACCGCTTCAACGAAGTGGCGCAGGGGCTGTACCGCTTCTGGTGGAACGAGTTCTGCGACTGGTACCTTGAGCTCATCAAGCCCGACATGCAGGCGGGGGGCGAGCGTCAGGCCACGGCCCAGTATGTGCTGTGGACAGTGCTGCGCGAAGCCCTGCTGCTGTTGCACCCGTTCATGCCCTTCGTCACCGCCGAAGTGTGGCAGGCGCTGCCCGGTCACGCTGGTGACGACATCGCCACCAAGCTGTATCCCGCCGCACGCCCCGGCTGCCGCGACGTCAAGGACGCGGAGCACATGGAACTGGTGCAGGCCACCATCAGCGCCGTGCGCACCATCCGTGCCGAACTCAACATCGCGCCTTCGTACCGTCTCACCACGCTGGTGCGTCCGGCTTCCGCCGAAGACGCAGCCACCCTCGAAGAGGGGCGCGAGATGCTGATGACGCTGGCCCGCCTCGACGGGCTGACCGTCGCCGTCGACGTGGAGGCACCCAAAGCCTCGGCCAGTAGCGTGGTCGCCGGTAACGAGGTCATCGTGCCCCTGACGGGCGCGGTGGACTTCGAGGCCGAACTTGCCCGTCTCGACAAGGAACTGGGCAAGATAGAGAAGGACTTCGTGCAGGTGAACAAGAAGCTCGCCAACGAGAGCTTCGTCAGCAAGGCCCCGGCCGATGTCGTCGCCAAGGAGCGCGCCCGCGCCGAGGAACTGTCCGACGCCAAGGCCAAGCTCGAAGCGTTGCAGCAGCGCTTCCGCGACGCCATAGGCAAATAGAGCACTGGGCCGCGCCGGGACACCGGCGCGGCCTTTTTCTTGAGGTCCGCGTCCGGTTTCCTTGTCCGGCCTGCGGCACCAACTCTTACCTGCAATGCCTGAAGCGGGAACCGCGCATGAGCACACAACCCCGGAAGGTCGAGACAACGCATCCCGCCCCGGCGTCCGGCATCCGCTACGCCGCGCCGTGCGGCCTTGATTGCGGGCGTTGCGTCATGTGCTCGCACGGCACGGTCGCGGAGAACGCCCGTGCCATACGCGGCGTGCTCGGCCCTAATTTCGCGCGGTACGCTGCGTTCCTTCAGGACATGCAGCCAGCGCTCGTCCACTATCCAGCCTTCGCCGAACTGCTCGACGCCATGGCCGAGGGATGCTGCGAAGGCTGCCGCGACCGTGAGACGCCTTGCCATGCTTCGTGCAGGGTCCCTGAATGCACACGCGCCCACGGGGTGGACTGGTGCGGGCTGTGCCCGGACTTTCCCTGTGCGGAGACCGGCCTGCCTGAACGGCTGGTGGAGAAGTGGCGCGAGGCCAACACCATCATCAGGGATGTCGGTGTCGACGCATGGTTGCGGGAACTTGCCGAAAGGCCCCGCTACCTGTAGTCTGCACGCGGTCGTGACCAGCCCCGGAGTGGCCCGCCCTCGGCAGGTGCGGGCTTCCGGCTTGCGGCATGACACCGTCGTGTCCCCTGTTGCATGAACAGGCACGGCACGCGTGCCGCGGATGACTTCGGGCCGGAAAGGCCAAGAGAGGTGGACGCCGCCCCGTTGCGACGCCGGGCCGTCCTTTCGCCATTCGACGCTAACGCCGGGCGTGACGCCCGCTTTCATACCGGAGGAGTGATGAAGGTCTATCTTATCGGTGCCGGCCCGGGCGACCCCGGACTGCTCACCCTCAAGGGCAAGGAAATCCTCGAACGTGCGGATGTGGTCGTCTACGACTTTCTGGCCAACGATGCCTTCCTCGCCTATGCCAAGCCCGATGCCGAAATCATCTACGTGGGCAAGAAGGGCGGCGACCATACCCTTTCGCAGGACGGCATCAACCGCCTCATCATCGAAAAGGCCAAAGAGGGCAAAGTGGTGGCGCGCCTCAAGGGTGGCGACCCCTACATGTTCGGGCGTGGCGGTGAAGAGGCCGAAGAACTGCTCGATGCGGGCGTGCCCTTCGAGGAAGTCCCCGGCGTGACCAGCGCCATCGCAGGGCCTGCCTACGCTGGTATTCCGCTCACCCACCGTTCGTACGCCTCGTCGGTGTCGTTCATCACCGGGCACGAGAACCCCGACAAGCCCGATTCGGCTCATAACTGGCAGGCCCTCGCCGCTGGTACCAGCACGCTGGTCTTCTTCATGGGCATGAAGAACCTGCCCGACATCTCGCGCAAGCTCATCGCCGCGGGCATGTCGCCTGACAAGCCCGCCGCGCTGGTGCGCTGGGGGACGACCCCGCGTCACCGCAGCCTCGTCGCCACCATCGCCACATTGCCCGAAGAGGCCGTGAAGCATGGCTTCAGCAATCCCTCGCTCATCGTTGTGGGTGATGTGGTGCGTCTGCGCGACCGTCTCAACTGGTTCGAGCACAAGCCCCTGCTGGGCAAGGGCGTCGTGGTCACGCGCGCCCGTGAACAGGCCAGCGGCCTTGCTGCGGCGTTGCGTGAACTTGGGGCCGATGTCATCCAGTTTCCCACCATCGACATCCACCCCCTCGACGATTACGCCCCGGTGCATGAGGCCATCCGCGCCCTCGACACCTACGACTGGGTGGTCTTCACCTCGGTCAACGGCGTGAAGCACTTCTGGAACCAGCTTGCGGCGCTGGGGCTCGACAGCCGTGCCCTCGGCGGACGCAAGGTGGCAGCCATCGGCCCCGCCACGGCGGATGCCCTGCGCGACAAGGGCATCGCCCCCGACTTCATCCCCGAGAAGTACGTCGCCGAAGGCGTGGTCGAAGGGATGCTCGCCCGCGGTATGGGCGGCAAGCGCGTGCTGCTGCCCCGCGCCCTCGAGGCGCGTGAGGTGCTGCCCGAAGAACTTCGCAAGGCCGGTGCCACTGTCGACGTGCTGCCCGTGTACGTCACCGTGCCCTCTGCCGCACGCCGTGACGACGTGCTGGCGCGCATGGAGGCGGGCGAGGTGCATTGCGTGACCTTCGGTTCGTCGTCCACCGTGGAGAACTTCTTCTCTCTGGTCCCTGCCGATACGGTGAAGGCGCACCCCGAAGTGAAGCTTGCCTGCATCGGCCCGGTGACCAAGAAGACACTGGAGGGCTTCGGCTTCACCTGCCATATCCAGCCCGACGACTACACCATCCCCGCGCTTGTCGATGAACTGACCCGCGTATTGCCTGAATTGTAAGACCTCGGGCGGCATGTCCTTGCGGATGTGCCGCCCTCCGGTCTCCCTTTTCTGCCTCTCTCGTCAGGTGGCATCTGCCGATGGCAGGGGCCATAGTGCATCAGCCTGTTGACGGCGAAGGCTCGCGGCGCGAATACCCCATGGGGGGGGCAGCCGTGCTCTTACTGTGCGTGGCGGCTTTTCTTGCCTTGCAGTCCTGAGTGCCGTCGCTGATAAATGACTGCGTCTCGTGATGCCTTGCGCCCGTCGTACTGGCGTACGAGCGAGTCTTTCCTTGAGCGCTGTCGGCTACGTCACCTGCCGAGGCCACGAGGCCACTGCGCCCGGTCGGCTTTATGGGTGACGCTGCTGGAGACGCGGCCGACGTCGTCCCGACGGGGCCCTCGGACCAGATTCCCTGACCGGATTTCCGGGGCAGCCGCTGGACGAGGACTTCACGCCAGAAGACCGGACAAGGCGGAGGATGTCTTCGGGGCGCGTCGCATGAAGTGTTGCGGTGCCAGAACGTGCGTTGATACATGGCGGTTGACGAAGCCATGCCGTGGGAGTGTAGAGTGGACGCATTCACTCCGCATTCGGTAGCGGGTGGGCGATGCAGGTGACGCGGGCGTCACCATGCATCACCGGACAGGTATGCCGACAACGTATGTAGCCTCTGTCGGCACTGGGCTTCGAAGAACCGGATGACGGCAGGGCAGGGAGGCGACCATGGGGCATGTCAGGGCCGTGTGCATCAGTGAACGCAAGGGCGAACGCAAGGTCGTCGTCGAAGCCATTACCCTGCGTGAGGACTTCGGTGTCGTGGGTGATGTGCACGCCGGGTCCGGCAGGCAGGTGAGCCTGCTGGCGTCGGAAAGTGTCGACACCATGCGCCCGAAGATGCCGCAGCTTGCGGCGGGCGACTTTGCCGAGAATATGCTGGTCGAGGGGCTTGAAGTCACTGCGCTGCCCATCGGCACGCGCCTTGCCGTGGGCGGGGAGGCGTTGCTTGAAGTGACGCAGATAGGCAAGACCTGTCACTCGAAGTGTAACATCCACAAGACGGTGGGATTCTGCGTGATGCCCACCGAAGGCGTGTTCGCGCGCGTGGTGCGCGGGGGCGTCGTACGTGCCGGTGACCCTATCGTGCGCGTAGACGGCTGACCGCATCAGCGCCGACCGGAGTAACCATGCTGCGAATCGCTGTGCTGGCTTCCGGCAACGGCTCGAATCTTCAGGCCATCCTCGACAGGATAGCCTCTGGCGCGCTCGATGCCGAGGTGGGCGTCGTCATCTCCAACAAGCCGCAGGCCCGTGCGCTTGAGCGTGCCCGCAGTGCGGGAGTGCCGTCATTGGCACTCGACCCCGCCGCATACGCCGACCGCGAAAGCTACGATGCCGCCCTCGTGGAAGCCATCCGTGCCGCCGGGGCACAGTGCGTTGTACTCGCCGGCTACATGCGGCTGCTGACCCCGGTTTTTCTGGCTGCCTTTCCGGGGGCGGTCATCAACATCCACCCTTCGCTGCTTCCCAGTTTTCCCGGTTTGCGCGGGGCTGGCGACGCCCTGGACTACGGGGTGCGCCTTGCCGGTTGTACCGTGCATTTCGTGAATGAGGAGATGGACGGCGGCGCTGTCATCGTGCAGGCTGCCGTGCCCGTCACGCCGGGTGAACCGCTGGACGACCTCAAAGCCCGCATCCATGCCATGGAACACCGCATCTACCCGCAGGCCCTGCAATGGCTTGCGCAGGGGCGCCTGCGTGTGGAGGGGCGTTGCGTTCATGTCGCCCCGCCGGATAGTGGTGTGGTGCCTGCGGCGGCTGGCGGGGCGTGGCTGGTGAGTCCGCCCCTTGAACCGGGATTCTGAACCGGACGCACATCGGTAGCACATCAGTCGGGGGCGCGTTTCCGGCGCCAAAGCACGTAGGTGTGGCCCTCTGCGTATCATGCGATGCGCGCCCTTGTGTGTCCCGTTCCTTCCCGCCTGTCCCCGGATGGGCCCCGAGGCCTTCAGGGTGTGCGGCAGGGGCCGGCAGGGGGGGCGGTGATGCGCACCGGGGGGGCGCGTCGGGTGATGCGAGACAGGTGATACGTGTGTGCTGGCTGTCAGGGGGTGTCCACGGCTTCCGGCTGCATCAGTGCGCCGGTGTTCCGGTACGGCAGCCGCAGGGTGAAGCATGTGCCGTGCCCCGGGTCGGACGTCACGTCGAACGTGCCCTTGTGGTTGCGGGTGACGATGAAATAGGAGACCGACAGGCCAAGCCCGGTGCCGACCCCGACATCCTTCGTGGTGAAGAAGGGTTCGAAGACGCGCTTGCGGATGTCCGGCGTCATCCCCGGCCCGTTGTCCTCCACATCTATGCGGGCCATGTCCCCTTCTCGGCGGGTACGCAGGGTGACGCGTGGCCTCTCTTCTGACGGTGGCTTCTCAGCGAGTGCCTGCGCCGCATTGCGCAGCAGGTTGAGGATGACCTGCTCAATCTCCGTCACGGAACAGACCAGCGGCGGCAGGTCGGCGTCATAGTCACGCACGATCATGATGTGCCTGAAATCGTACTTCTTTTTCAGGTCGTAATCGTTGGCGGCAAGGTCCACTGTCCTGTCCAGCGCGTCGCGCAAGTCAACAGTCGAATGGCGTGTCTCGCTTCTGCGGCTGAATTCCAGCATGTTGGCCACGATGTTGGCCGCGCGTGCCCCCGCCTCGCGGATGCCTTCAAGAAAGGCGGGAATCCTGCGTTCGGCAAGATAGGCGTTGATGGCTTCCAGCGGGCAGCCCACCCTGTTGGCGGTATCGGTGTTGGCGGGCAGGGCAGGGTCCAGCCTGCGCTGGATGTTCTGGGCACCGAGGAGAATGGCCCCGAGAGGGTTGTTTATCTCGTGCGCCATGCCAGCGGCAAGCCCACCCACCGACATCATCTTTTCAGTCTGCACCATCAACTCTTCCATATGGACCCGCGCCGTCACATCATCCACTCGTAGCAGCGCGTGGGCCGTCTCCGAATCGGCGATGGGGAACAGGGCGACGTCTTCGAAGAGGGTACGACCTTCATGCTGGTGGGCAAGACGGTCATGGCGGAACGTTGCACCGTTCTGTATGGCATCCAGCATCTCATCCGTGACCGGGGAGAGGAAGGGCAGCAGTTCCGCCACGGCGCGTCCACGGCCCTCTTCGCTACCTATGCCCACGCGCTCCCCTGCGGCAGCGTTCATGAGCGATACGCGTCCTTCCTTGTCGAGGGCGAACAGGGCGGAGGGGATGGCGTCGATCACGGTTCCGACGAAGGCCCGTTCGCGTTTGAGGTCAGTCTCACGTTGCCGCACCCTGTCGGACATGAGCATGAAGGTGTCGTTCATGGTGTCCAGTTCGGTGAAGTCGTGCCTATGCGGCAGTGGCGGGCCGTATTCGCCCGCTGCCACCCGCCTGAGCGACGCAGCCAGTGCCTTGAGAGGGTCGCCCACCCGCAGGCGGAGGTCGCGTATCAGCCTGAAGGCGAAGACGACATACAGGGCCGTAAGGAGGACGACCAGAAGCCCGATGCCTCCCGCCACCTCGCTCAGCAGGGCTGAACGGCGCTTCAGCGACAGGATCTTCCAGTCGTGGGGCTCCACTGTGGCGACGGTGGCTACCCAGCTGGTGCCGCCGAGATTGAGCGTACCCTGGGTTGGCGGGTCGTGGCGCCTGAAGAACGGCAGGTCGCCGATGTTGCCCTGACGCTGTATTTCTGTGGGGTCGGGGTGTGCGATGAGGTTGCCGAAGCGATCGGTGATGATGAGGGCTTCGCTTTCTTCGGGGAGCAGTTCCTGAATGGAACGGCTGAAGGCATCGAGCCGCAGGGCACCGAGCAGGCGCCCTTTTGTCCACAGGTCTGTTCCGATCCACACCACGACTTCACCTGTATCCCCCAGGGGGATGGGTTTGCCGATGATGGGGCTTGCCGACTCCTCTCCCCGTGGCTGATGGAGCGGGAAATCGACCTGCACCGGGCCGCGTGGTGTACGTGCCACGATGGTGCCGCTGGCATCGAGGACGATGACGCGGGCGAACAGTTCAAGGGCGTGGGCATCGGTGGCGGTGAGGGTGCGAAGAAGGTCTTCGCTGGGAGTGCGTGGTAGGCGCAGCGCCATCTCGCGTAACGATTCCTGGGCAAGGGCTATGTGGGCATTGATCTGTCGCGTGAGCAGTGTGGTGGTTCGCACGCTGCGCTCTTCGAAGTTGCGCTTCTGCACGAGGTAGAGGAAGGCGCTGGTCGAGGCGAGCGAAAAGAGCGCCAGCAGCATGAGCCACAGCGTGAGCCTGCGTTGCAGGAAGCCGGTGAGGGTCGGCGTTGCGGAGGTATTGACCG
>Ga0302253_1001368_pt1 | contig 14877 bp, 11 predicted proteins | sample AAG_RA_Trp_MG_FD_193537 | JGI IMG/M metagenome (GOLD analysis project Ga0302253, IMG submission 193537) | Enriched activated sludge microbial communities from anaerobic digester in WTTP, New Holstein, Wisconsin, United States - AAG_RA_Trp | ecosystem: Engineered > Bioreactor > Anaerobic >...
GCACCCGCTCCCAGAGCCTGTCGAAGGGAGCTGTTGGCAGGAACCGACGAACGACGAGCAGCAGGATCCTGCTATTGGACACTTCGACTGGCTCAGTGTCCGAGGAATTGCAGGCTGATCGGTTTGCCGAACCCGCTCCCAGAGCCTGTCGAAGGGAGCTGTTGGCAGGAACCGACGAACGACGAGCAGCAGGATCCTGCTATTGGACACTTCGACTGGCTCAGTGTCCGAGGAATTGCAGGCTGATCGGTTTGCCGAACCCGCTCCCAGAGCCTGTCGAAGGGAGCTGTTGACAGGAATCGACGAACGACGAGCAACAGGAACCTGTTATCGGACACTTCGACTGGCTCAGTGTCCGGGGCGCTTCGCTTGAGACGGGCACTTAGTGTCCTGATTTTTCCATCCCTTGTTCCACCAATCTGCCGGTTTTCTCGGCGATCCGGAATACGACAATGATCAATTCACACCACATGCGGACTAAAATGGCATAAAGAAGAAAAACAAGAGGCGACAGGATCAACGCGGGAAGGCCTTTGAAGAAACCAGCTGTAAATCCTGCAACGATGATTCCCAGAGTTCCCAGAATGGCGAAGAGAATTCCGATTAAGAATAGAGATTTGATGACGACAGGAAACCCGCATCCTACAACCCCGACACGATCATATCGTCGGGATGTTCCACGTGGAACGTGATCGTCAGGTCGCTCTTTTCGTTGGGAGACAGCGTCTGCTTCCACTCGAACAGGCCCTCGGAATCGATCTCCCCCGCCTTCGGCTTCGTCGATACATCAAACACACTCACCCTGCTGTCTCGACTCACCGGGATCTGCTCGTGGACGACCACCTCCACTGCTTTCTTCAGGTGACTCGTGAGCGTGTTCCTGTATTCGTACGTCCAGCGCGCCTTGCCACCAAACAGGCCGCCCGGTGATCGATCAGCTTGCACGGTCGTCCGCTCGAGCTCAATCCGAGACTCCGCCCCCAGCGGAATGTCGAACGATTCGCTCACGGCAATCTGCTTGATCGGCACGACGCCGACAAACTCGTTTCCATGGAACGCCCGGACCTGACCGGCTAGGAATGGCGTGTCGGTTTCATTCGTCACCTCGGCGGTCATGTAGACGAATTCCGAGAGTCTCGGTGTCGCATGATACTCATACGAGGCTTTGAAGGAATGCACCGCCACGGTCACCTGCTTGGTCGCCTTGCCGCTCGGCACGGTCGTCTTCCCGGGGATCGCAAACTGAACGGCCATGCCCGAATCGACCACCACGGCCTGGATCGGAGCTGCCGGAGCCGCTTCATCGCGTCCACGGGACTCCTCCAGGGAGGATGTCTCTAGCGCATCGGCCATTTTCGCCTGCGGTGCCGCCGCGTATCCCATTCCCTTGTCGCGCCGAGGCTGCGGTTGATACGGATTCAGTATCCAGGGAGTCAGTTCCGGTGCGCCTGCACCGAGGGACGGCCGGGCGGTGGACAGCGACAACTCGACGTTTTCCCAGGCTTGCCCGGTCGATTGCTGCACGATCGCACCGTAAGTCCAGTCGATCTGTTCGGTTGAGGGGTTGAAACGGGCTTCATAAACCGGCGACCAGGTCGCGCCGGGGACGATATAGTCGAGTTCAAGCGAGGCGCGTCCACCCTGAGCGGCTTCGATCTGAACAACGGCGTTGCGGAGGGCGTTGACCGAGCCGCCTTTGAGCTGCGCGAGATCATTCTGGAGTTTCTGAAGGTCTTTCTCGACACGCACCTTATCGATCCCCGCCTGACGCTCGGCGGCCAGGCTGTCCGACAGACCCTTGAAGGCATAATCGGCCGCGGCCTTGTAGTCCGCGACCGTGACCTTTCCTCCGGATAGTTCATTCTGCGAACTGTCGATCACTTTCACCTTGAGCGATTTGAAGAATTCCTGTTCGGCAACAGCAACCGTCGCGCGCGCGGCGATTTCAGCCAGATCCACGCTTTTTCCCTCGATGGCTGTCTCGATGCGCCGGATTTCCTCGTTCTGAGATTCATTGAAAAATTCCTGTGCGAGTTCCACGGCGCCGATTTTCATTCCTGAGGGGCCTTCGCCGCGCACTTTGAGCGACTGGACATCGAGATTCATCGGCAGACCGGTGAACGCGACCGCGTTGGGGCCCGGATCGAGTTGCACACTGAGTGTTTGCGTGACGGAGGCACGGTCGGGGTAGACGACGACCCGTGCGATCGTGCCGGTCGAGGCGGTCAGGGCAGGGGATATCGCACACAGAAAAACGAGGGTAATCGGAAGAAAGCGTGTCATGATGGAACCTCCTATACGTGCATTAAAACCAATTTGCGGACAGACCGCAAACGATCTGCCGACAAGATAAACGGCTGAGCGGAAAAAAAGATTCAATAACAGTAAGCGGTTCTAGCGGCAGGCCTCCGTGCCTGCCGGCAAGGAAGCGGGTCTGTACTCCAATACGGCCTCCGTGCCTGCCGGCAAGGAAGCGGGTCTGTACTCCAATACGGTCTCCGTGCCTGCCGGCAAGGAAGCGGGTCTGTGCTCCAATACGGTCTCCGTGCCTGCCGGCAGGTGTTGACTAAGCACGTCATTCCCGTGAAGGAGGGAAAACAGTGTGCAGAATGGGCGATCACAAGGATCGCCCATACACGAGTTGCTTGCGTTGATGCGGTGAAACCGGCAGGCGCGGAGGCCGTATGAGATCCAGCTTTGTATTTGCCGGCAGGCGCGGAGGCCGTATGAGATCCAGCTTTGTGTTTGCCGGCAGGCGCGGAGGCCTGCCGATATATCTACAGTTTTCCGAGTTCGCCCAAGGCGCCGGCAATCCGCTTGACACCTGTCCGGATGTTCTCCATCGAGGTCGCGAAGGATAACCGGATGTTGTCGGATGCGCCGAATCCCTCGCCTGGAACGGTCGCCACGTTCGCCTTCTCGAGCAGATAATCCGCCAGATCAAACGCCGTCCGGATCGTGTACTTCCCATCCGATGTGTTGAAATAGCTCCGGACATTGGGAAACAGATAGAAGGCTCCCTGAGGTTTTCCGCAGCGGACTCCCGGTATTCGATTCAACTCGGCCAGCAGAAAATCCCGCCGTTCCTGAAACTCACCCGTTCTCCGCACTACCTCGGTCTGCTCGCCCGCATACGCCGCCAGCGCGGCCATCTGCGAAACCGAACAGGGATTCGATGTCAGATGATCCTGGATGCTCTTCATCGCCCCGATGATCTTCTGCGGTCCGAGCGCAAAGCCGATCCGCCAGCCCGTCATCGAATACGCCTTCGATACCCCGTCGATCGTCACGGTCCGCTCGGCAATCTCGGAACTCAACGACGCAATCCGCGTGAACCGGAACCCGTCGTAAATGATCTTCGAGTAAATTTCATCGGCGATCACAATCAGATTCCCTCGCACCGCAACATCCATGATCGCCCGTAACTGATCCTCGGAATACACCATCCCGGTCGGATTCGACGGGCTGTTGATGATCAGCACGCGGGTCCGCGGCGTGATCTTTGCCTTGATCTGCGCCGGCGTCACCAGAAAATTGTCCGCCTCACGGGTCTCAATCAGCACCGGGATGCCGCCGACCAGCTTGACCTGTTCGGGATAGGAAACCCAGTAAGGTGAGGGGATCAGCACTTCTTCGCCGTCGTTGACCAGCGCGGCGAGTGCCAGAAAGATGCTGGCCTTGGCACCGGGACTCACGATCAACTGGTTCGGCCGATAATCCAGAGATTCATCCGACAGCAATCGCGAGAGGATCGCTTCCTTGAGTTCCGGAGCGCCGTCGGACTGGGTGTAGCGTGTGAAATTATCGTCTATCGCCTTCTTTCCCGCCGCCTTGACATGATCCATGGTCGGAAAATCCGGTTCGCCCACACTGAAGTCGATCACCGGAAGTCCCTGTTTCTTCATCTGTTTCGCCTTGGCGGATATTTTCAATGTCAATGACGCTTCCAGAATGCTCACCCGTTTCGATAACATCGCAGATCTCCTGTCCTGGAGCCCGTTCGCCCCGGTTTTCGTGATTAACCCCCGACAGGCGGCTGCATCTGCCGCCACTCGCCGTCCACCTTATGATAAATCCCTTTCACCTGAATCGCACGATCCGAAACCAGATCCATGAAAAACGGAATATCCTCGATCTTCAGCCGGATCGCCACCCCGCAATCGCTCCCGAGTTCCCTCGGCTTGACGATCGCGCGGTACGTCAGCTTGGCCCTCTCCAGAATATCTTCCGCACGCAACGAATCATGCACACTTTCAAACAAAACCACCGCCATTGCCTCCGACGTGTTCATGCCCGCAACCGCTCCACCGCAGATTCCAGTGTCCGGCCGAGCATCTCGATGTGCTCGGAAGGTGTCAGAAAGCCAGCCGAAATGCGGACCGCGCCCAGCGGATATGTCCCGATCGTCCGATGCGCCCATGGCGCGCAATGTAATCCGGTCCGGGTCATGACTCCGAGTTCATCCAGGAGGTTACCCAGCATCGCGGGATCCTGCCCGGGACACCGGATCGGAAACACCGGAAGCCGATTCCCGGATGAGGCCGGCCCCGCAATCTCAAGGCCCCCGATCATCGAAAGACGGTCCTGCATCGTTTTCGCAAGTCTGATTTCTGCATCGAAAATCGTCTGAATCCCGGTTTCCAGGATAAACCGGACCGCGGCACCCAACCCGATCAACCCATGAAAATTCAGCGTTCCCGCTTCGAACCGTTCCGGGAGAACCTCCGGCATGGTCTCGCGATCCGACGCCGACCCGGTTCCACCATAAATCAATGGATCGATGTTGATCCCGGGGGAGAGATAACAGATACCCGTACCCGATGGGCCGAGTAGATTTTTGTGGCCCGAACAGGCCAGCACATCGATCCGATCCCGTTCCACATCGATCGGAATCACGCCGGCGCTCTGTGAGGCATCCACCATGAAGAGGCAGTCGTGTTCGCGTGCGATCCGTCCGACTTCCGCGATCTCATTCCATGCACCGCATACATTCGATGCGTGGTTCATCACGATCAGCCGGGCAGGGCGATCAAGTGCCCGCGCGAGGTCGGATGGATCGATGAACCCCTCATCCGATCCCCGAACGATTTCGACGGCAATCCCACGGGTCTCACGCAGGCGCGCCAATGGCCGCACCACGGCGTTGTGCTCCATCGATGTCGTGATCACCCGGTCGCCTTCGCGGAGGAGTCCGAAAAGCGCCAGATTGATCGCCGATGTTGCGTTGAGGGTGAACACGATCCGAGCGGATTGACGGATGCCGAACAGCGCGGCGATCGCTTCCCGCGTACGAAACAATTCGCGTTCGACGGCTCGCCCCGGCGACCGGAAGGGATTGCCCATGAGCGACGACAGGGCGGCGGTCACCGATTCGATGACCGGAGGCGGTTTGGGAAACGAGGTCGCCGCGGAGTCGAAATAAAGCGTCATGTCGTTGTCCGGGTCGCTTCCGGTGTCGGCTCGATGTAAACGACGTTGGGATCCTGATTCATTTCGGCCTTGCGGAGTTCCGATCGGACGAACAGGAACGCCACGAAGGCCGAGATCAGGAAGACCGCTGTCAGAAGAACGAATTCGGGTCCCCTTCGGCGGGACGCCTTTTCCACGTTGTGTTCCGTTGTCGATGCCGGTTGAGTCACAGGTACACCTCCTGAATTCCGGATTCTAACCCCGGATGAGGCTCGCCTGCAATCCCGCACTTCCCTCTTACGGAGCGAAACCGAATTCGCACATGCCCAGCCCCGCCGTGCCTCCGATCAGTTCGCCGGTCACGGGATCGATCAACCCACCGAGGAACCGGATCGCATGCAACTCGCTGGAGCCGGTGTCCGGCCAGGCGAAATCCGGCAGGATCTGCACACAGGACTCGCCGGAGGGGAGATCGACGAGATTGAAGTCGAGATCCGAGGTCCAGTTGTCCCAGAACCAGTATACACCGGCGATCTCGAGTGCCACCACCAGCGGGACGCCGGTGCGTGCCTCACCCGAATTCATCAAGTATGCGCGCAACCCGCACATGTCGCCGGGATGGAAGAGCGTCTTCGGCATTTCCAGAACGATTCCATCCGTGGCTGTTGTGTCCGACCGGCGCTCAGGGATCGTGAGCATCTGATTGATCGGCGGATTGAGAACGGTCAGGGAGGCATGCGACTGATTGGGCCAGTTCACGGTGATGGAATCGATCGTCGCGGCCTGGGCCAGTCCGAAATGCAGGATGAAGGGCATTTGAGGTGAAAAATGGCCGTCGCCGGCCTGCACGACCCGTGTGTATGTCATCTCGCCGGCCCGCACCTGCACCCGCGCTCCGATCGCGGAACGGTTGCTTTTTCCGGGGGTTCCGGCGCCTTCGAGACGGACCGAAACCCAGTTATTCAGATTGCCGATATCGTTCCGATACAACCCGATGTTTTCCGTGCCGATGAAGCCGAAAATCAGATCTTCATCGCCGTCGAGGTCGAAATCGAAGACTGAAGCGTTGTGGGTTGAGAGATTCAGATCGTTGATCCCGCTAAGTCCCGCCGTCTGAGTAATCACGCTGAAGGTGTGATCCGCGGCATGCTCGAAGAGATAAATCCGGTTGTTGTCATAACCGTTCTCCGTCAGGATGAAGTCCGGCAGGCCGTTGTTGTCGAAGTCGATCCAACTGCCGTAATGATCGCCATGATGCATCCCGGCCGGATCGTCCGTGCGCGATACATGATCGAATGCCCAGGTGAAAACATCGTTGTCGTTGATAAGCGGGCACGAAAACACTTTCTTCGCGCCATGCACCATGATTTCCCAGAAATCCATGTCGCCGTCGTTGTCGAAATCGCGCGGCATCGAGCCCCACGAACACTTGTTCTGCCGATCGCCGGTATCCGGTCCGGGTCCGATATACAGTCCATATTGAGAGGTTTCATGAATTTCCGTGAATGTCCCGTCCCCATTGTTGTGGTAATGCGTGGACGCATCCCGGCAGTAGTTGCCGGCAAACAGGTCCGGCCACCCGTCCCCGTCGGTATCCGCCACCGACACCCCGTAGGTCGGCTGGAGCACATCGATACCCGCCGTCGCAGTCACTTCCGTGAAACTGCCGTCTCCATTGCCGCGATACAGTAGATCCTGCGACTTGATGTCCGCCGCATAATCGCGGAACCAGTTGCCGACCCACAGATCCAGGATGCCGTCGAGATCATAATCGACGAAGGCGGCAGAAGAGGTGTTGCATAAACCCGCCGCGTCAAAGGAACGATGTTCACTGAGCGTGAAATGACCCGCACCGTCATTGAGCAGCAGTTCGTTTCGGTCACCATTGTCGGTGTAGCTCTCGAGGCGGTGGAAATACATACCCGCGAAGTAATCCAGATCCCCGTCGTTGTCGACATCCCCGAACAGCGCCAGGTCGGAATGCCGTCCCGCGTCCGTCTGACTCCGGTTTGCCCAGATGCCGCTGTCCTCCGTGACCTCGACGAACTTCCGCGAAAACGGATCGTTCGGATCATCACCCTGCACATTCAGGAAGAGGTGCTGCTTCTTGAGCACATCCGCCGTTTCATCCATCGTTCCGTGCAGCAGGAGATCGGGATACAGGTCGCCGTTGACATCCGCGATCGATATCCGGAATGAGGGTGCTCCGGTCAATCCGGCCGATTCCGTCACGTCCGTGAAATACGGTTCCGGGAGCGCCCATGCCGACGATGCGGCGAACAGCGCGACTAACAACATCGGAATCGCGAGACCCACCGTTCCGAATCCACTGAAAAGATTACTCCGATGCCTTTTCGCTCGCGTTTCTACCACCTGCGTTCTCACGGTCCGTTCCTCCTTTGATTCGATGTAATTCCCCGGCGTCCCAGATCCAGTACGCCAATCGGTCCGGTGTCACCCGGATCGCTTCAAAGATGTTGGTGATGCATATATCACCTTCTTGAGGAAATTCATACTTCCAGATGTTTTTTTCCAGAACCAATCGCACATTTTCGGGGAAAAAAAGCCTCACGATCGCATCATGGTGCCAGGTGTCGGTGAACGTCGAGATCGACCGGCCGGGCGGATCGTCGTATTTCAGGATGACGACGGTTCCCGGTTGGAGATCCATGGCGGCGTCTGCCAGTGCCGGAATCAGCGTCTTCTGATCCCGCCAGGCTTCGACATAATCCATCCGGACCTGATGCGTGCGGGTCAGGAGCGCAGCCAGGACAATCGAGACCGTCAGTGCGAGGCGCAGGTTTTTCAGATCGGTCCCGTTCGATGCGCGCCATAATCCGGATACGATCATAATTACGGCGGCGGTCCAGGCTGCGAACGACAGATTGCCGGGATAGTTCAGCCGTGTCCCGCCTCCCGGCGCAAACCCCGTCCAGTCAAAGATCCCGGTCCAGTAGGTGCAGATCCAGGCGGCCGCCCCGAGCCTCAGGAGAACAGGTATGTCGGAGTACGAACAGGGACGCGCATCCCGGGCAGCCGGGGTGGGACCCCTCACCCCGGAAAAGGCGGCGAGCATCGAAACGAGCGTCGTCAGCCAGGCGCCAAAGATGAGGGGATGCTGACGGATCGCGTCGACGCAGAAACGGATGGATGCGACGAGAATCACGTAGAGCGCGACGATGTAGTTCAGCGCAAACCGTCTCAGGACGCCGGATGCCGCATCCCGATCCATCAGCCGAATCATGCGCGGATCCGGACTGATCGCGGGGAAAAGCACGAATCGCCACAGGAAGTAGCCCGATGCGATGATGCTGAACGATACGATCAGACGTACGATTCGCGTCCGGGCCGGGATCCTCGGGAGGGGGAGTGCGGCGGCGATGCCGAGCCAGACCAGGAGGCCTTCGTTGAAGCCGGCCGATATCAGGATGAGGAGGGGGGCCGCGGGCCAGATGCGGGTGTCGAGCAACAGGAGTGCGGCGCAGGCGAGGAGAAAGGCGATCCGCCAATGAAAGGTGGCCAGCCAGAGTTGCGTGGTGTCGAGGGGGGCCAGGAGAAAGAGGACCGAGACGAGCAGGGCGGTAGGCGGGGTGAGGGAACGCGCGAGCAGGAGGTAGAGGAGGAAGGCGGAGAGCGCTTCGAGGGTGAGTTGCAGGATATAGGCGGAGGGAAAACCGAAAGAACGGATCAGGAACGCGATCAGGCCGTGCTCGATGCAACGAAGCGGGCGCGGATCGGTTGGGTCGAAGAAGAGCGTGTGCACGGCGCTGGAAAAGTCGGCGTCCGTTGCCTGTGAGGTATGTTCGGCGAAGACCCAGTCATCCGCGTAGAATCCGTAGTCGCGGATCGACAGGCCGTAGGCGAGCGCATGCAGAACAATCAGGAGCAGAAAAACCGCACCGCGCCGCTGTATCAGGGACCGTAACTCCATTCGACGTCCGCCATCGCCCCCAGTATCCCCGAACCGTCCTCGGAAACCATCGCGCCATACATGTGCAATCCCTGAACCGACTGCGACCCCGTGTCGGGCCACTCGAACCAGGGCACGACGATGATTTCCGTGGAGCCGGTCCCGACGGGGCGGGGATCCCAGTCCGCTTCGGCGCACGGCTGAGCCGGACACTCGATCCAGGACGGCCAGAACCAATACCCATCATGCACCCGAAGCACGAAAAAGACCAGCACGTTCCCGATCGGGTCTCCGGGATTGTCCAGATATCCCCGAACCTGAAAATCCCCGCCCGGACGGACGAAGGTCGGCATGTCGATCCGGACTCCGAGATCGAACGAGGGGGTGGGTGTCGGCGTCTGAACCGGAGGATTACCGTTGGCGGTCGTCACGGTCATGGTCGCGGTCGATATGTTGGCGTTCGTGTCCACCGCGGTGACCTCGATCACATATCGGCCGTCCGGAAGCTCCGCGGTATGCCAGGCTTCGGTCAGATCCGATGCGTCATAGACATCGTCGCCGTTTGAATTGGTCAGAATATAGTAAAAGACGCGCGCGTCGTAGTCGAACCAGGTCTGGCAGGTCGTGTCCTGCTTATAAAGAAGATCGACCAGGAACGAACTGACTGAGCCGCTCTGATAGGTGTCGAGTTCCATGTCGAAGCGGACCGCAAGCCGATTGTCGACCACCGGAGCAGCCGGATTGCCTTCCTGATAAATCGAATACCACAGTTCCTGAACGGCCGATTCGTAGTGCGTGAGCACGCGATCGAAGGCCGATACGATGATATCGACATCGCCGGTCAGCGCATCGGGAGCCTGATAGGTGTTGCTCTGGTTGTTGCAGAAGGCGAACAGCGAACCGGGCCGGGCCTCGAGAAAACTCGGCGGTTCGGATTCGGTGCGGTTGCGGATGAGCAGGTGAGGGTTGCGTGTGTTCTTCCAGCTTCCCGTCCAGGTGCTTCCGGCGGCCTGAATGCGGGCGAAATGGAGATGATGGAAATCGGTGACCCACTCGACGATATTGCCCAGATGCTGCCCGGTGGTGACAGCATCGCCGACCTGGACCGTAATGGATCCCTCGACCAGATGTGCGTAGAGATACCCGTCGCTCGTGCCGGACGTGTCCTCGTCCGCGACCGCCACGCGCCAGTGAAGATCGCCTGAGGTCGTCAGAATCGCCTTCACGACACCATCCCGAACGGCATAAACAGGGGTGCCGTGCGGGACCAGGATGTCGATCCCGGGGTGCATGTAGGGATTGTAAGGGTCGAATCCCTGATACGCGCCGTAGGAGTTACCCACGACATGCTGCTCATCCGGCGTGAACGGCCAGGGGATTTCGTCGTCCCGACCCGCCCCGTCCCCATGGTCGATCGGCTCCACGTCGCCGTGAATCCACGAAACACACTGCGTACCGCGATAGATCCCGATCGTTCCCCGGCTCACGCCGTCTCGTCGGCATCGACTGCCCACCACAAGGTCTCCATCCACGGCAAAGAGATCCGTGAACTCCGCACCCGGTGAGGCCGGAATCGAGGTCATCGAGTCGCCGGTCAGCCCGATCCGCAGGATCCGATCCGCTCCCATGATCCACAGCACGCGATCCGTTTCGCTGAACGCCATGTCGCGCGGAACGGCGTCCAGATGCCGGGACAGACATCGTCCCGATCGGTCAATCAGCTCAAGTCGGATCCCGTTCGATCCGTCGAGTCCCGCAACGAAGCCTCCGCAACCGGCCGCGGCCATGGAATACACCGGCAACTTCCGGAGGGTCAGCGCATCGAGATCGATCACGTCGGTTCCGGAGTCGTGCAGCATGAGGAGTTCCCGCTGATCCGACGAAAACGCCGGGGAATGCAGCCCGATCCGTTCGACCGAATGGGCGCGGCCGTCCGGTAAAAAGATCGTGAGGCGCGCGGGGATCGCATCCGTGTCGGGACGCTCGATTGCGACGAGCACGCCAGTATCCGTGATGAGAAACCCATTACCGCGCAGGCCATCCCATGTACGGGCCGGTCCGTTTTCGACGCGCATGGTCACGCGGTTGAGGGGGATGTCGGATGGGCCCGGGATCGGGTTGATATCGAGACGGCAGAGGCCTTCGGGGGAAAGGATCCGGAAAGGTGACGGGTGGGTGACGATGCGGCCCTGGGGGGTGACGATGAGATGACCTGTCGATGGGGATGCAAGGGCGCTCGGGATGAGCAGAGCGGCGATCAGGGTGATCGTGATGACGCAAGGGTGTTTCATGGCGTTCCTCCTCGAACGGATGATGAAAAATCCGTACCTGATCGGCAATACGCTCGAGCGTCGCTTTTGTTCATCCGCTTCCCTGACTTCCTTCTCTTGAGTGAATTGATTTCATTCGATTCAGACAATATTATACGAGTATGGGCAAAACAACAGAACCGAAGGGGTGTATGACGGGCAAGGGAGAAAGACGATGGGAAGACAGATCATCATTTCATGGTTGATCGTGTTCTGCTCGATGCCGGGGTTAACGCAGGTTGTCGACCTCGAGCTATTGCTTCCGTTCACTCAATACGGGCCGGGAACCGAATTTTTCTGTGATTTGAAAATAGACAATCCCGGTCCCCCTCTGCCGGGTTCTGAGGTGTTCGTCGCTCTGACCATCGGTACCGGTGACTATTGGTTTTATCCCACCTGGGTGCATTATCCTCCCGAGGTCACCAGTCAGACGCTCAGCATCGGGGAATCCTCGACGCAGACCCTGCATATCCTTCCCCGATTCATCTGGCCGGCGGGTGCCGGGGTGTTTTCCGATGCCGTGTTTCTCGCGGTCATCGTCCATCAGGGATCTGTTGTCAGTAATCTCGCTGAATACGGATTCGGCTGGACGGACGATCCGCCTCCTGAAATGCTGACCATTCCGGCCGGAACGTTTACTCAAGGGTCACCCGAAGACGAACCGTGTCGACCGGAAACGTCGGAATCTCCATTCACGCACTCGATCTCGACGGACTTCGAACTTATGGTTAATGAGGTCACTCAGGCTGAATGGGCGACCGTGTTTCACATCAATCCCTCGTATTTTTCCGGAACGAATCTCCCCGTCGAGACGGTCTCATGGTACGACGCCTGTATTTATGCGAACCGACTGTCCATCGCACACGGACTGACACCCTGTTACTACTTCGATTCCCAGTTCGAAGATCCGTTTGACGGCACACCATGGGTATATTCAGGCAATGTGTTCTGGAAACGGGATGCCGATGGATACCGGCTGCCCACAGAAGGTGAATCGGAGTATGCTTGCCGGGCCGGGACAACGGGTGTCTTTTTCTGCAACGAACCCAACTACACCGAATTCACATGCCTGTCGTGTACGGCTGATCTGTCCGAACTGGCAAAATATACGTTGTATTGCCACGACGAAACCCACTCCACGATTCCCGTTGGAAGCAAACTGCCGAATCCTTGGGGATTGTATGACATGAACGGGAACGTCGGAGAATGGCTGTGGGACTGGTATAACACATACCCTACCGGATCTGTCACCGATTATGTTTCCGAAAATACGTCCGGTTACCGGACGCTGCGTGGAGGCAACTATGCCGGAGAACCCAGGTGGTGTCGCTCGGCATTCCGGTATTATCTGCATCCGGGCGCTCAGTTCAACGGAGTCGGGTTCCGCCTCGCCCGGGGGCCGCGATAGAGGTTTCTTTCAGGTCCGGCGCTTCAAGGCAATCAGCATGGTCACGAGCAGAATCAGGAGTCCCAGACTCCAGCCGGACGATACCGGCACGGCGGCCGGCGGTGGTGTGACGGTCGGGGTCGGAGTGAACGATTTCCAGGGCATCGGAGGCACGCTCACGGCCTGAGCGTAGGGACCGCCGAGAAAATCGTCGTGGTAGCCGTACGTGTCGATCGTACCGTACGCGAAGACAACATGACCCGGTGCGCCGACACTCCGCGCATAAGCGATCTCGTTCGCAATCTCACCGAAAGTATCATAATCGGCACTCAATCCCGCATACACGTGCCGGCCTCCGGTGTGATCCATGAAATCGTCCAGCAGGTAATCGAAATACGGCGGTGAGCCATCATAGAGCGGCCAGTAGATCATCGGACAGATCGCGTCGATGATCCCCTCGCTCAGCCAGGACTGCGAGTCCTGGTAGTAGTCGTAAAAACCTTCCGAGGTTCCCCAGCTCCAGAGATCCTTGTAGATGCCCCATACCGCTGCGGTGACCTTCAATTCGGGCCGGGCGCTCGTCAGTTCGGCGTAGGCCAGCGCGAGAAAATCCGAGACCTGCCGGCGCTGCCAGTCCGACCAGCTCAATCCGGACGGATTGTCGTCCACGAACCGCGTCACGCTGACCGGGTCATGGGAATACTCGGGACCGGCATACCGGATGTAGTCGAAATGGATACCGTCCACGTCGTAATTCTGAGCGATATCCATAACCACATCGACGATGTGCTCGTGAACGGCAGGATTGCCCGGGCTGACGCAGACATACCCCGAGTTCAGTTCCATGGGGTCGCCGGCGGTATCGCACTGGAGCCATTCCGGATGGTCGTTGTAAATATGCTGAGGGGAACATGCGGCGGGCGGCATGGAGCCGCTCCAGCAGGTGAATGTGTTGACATACGCGTGCAGTTCCAGACCCCGTTCGTGGGCCTCCTGCACCGCGACGGCCAGCGGGTCCCAGCCGGGGTTCTGACCGAGAGTTCCGGTGAGTTCCTGCGCCCATGGCTCGTATGCGGAATCATAGAAGGCATCCGCGCGCCCCCTCACCTGGAAAAGAACGGCGTTGAAGTGCGCTGCTGCCGCGTCGATCATGATGGTCTCGACATCAGCGGCCGAGCTGTAATTCCAGCGGGTCACCCAGACTCCGCGGAATTCGGGTCCGCCCGTCGAACTCGGTGTCGGAGTCGGTGTGCGCGTCGGCGTGGCCGTGCGGGTTGGCGTGCGGGTGCTGGTCGCCGTCGGCGCAGGCGTCGGTGTGCTGCCCGAAATCATCTCCCAGCGGATCGCGTCGGCGACCACATAGGTCGAGGTGTTGTCGCTGAGCACCACGCTGCCCGGTCCGTTGAAGGTATAAGTCCCGAGATCTACGCACCAGCCTCCGGTTGCGTTGTTCTGGCTGCGGATAATGTCGGTCGTGCCGCCCGCGTGATGAATCGAATAGTGCGCCGTCGTCGTGTATGCACCCATGGTGACCCAGGCTGTCAAGTGATACTGGCCGGATGCGAAGGTCGAGGCCCAGGAGGCAAAGCCGGTTCCCGAACCGGTTTCCCGATAGTGCTTTTCGTTTCCGGGGCCGTAATTCGTCCCCCACGTGCTGACGGACCATGTCTGACCCGATGTCGAGAAACCCGGATCGACGTCGTTGATGATGAGCGACCAGGAGCCGGTCGGCGTCGGCGAAGGTGTGGGGGTGCGTGTCGGTGTCGGCGTGAATGTCGGAGTCGGAGTGCGTGTAGGGGTGCGAGTGGGCGTCGAGGTGGCTCCGCCCACAAGTGTCCAGCGGATGGCATCGGCAACGACCG
>Ga0302253_1001370_pt1 | contig 14876 bp, 12 predicted proteins | sample AAG_RA_Trp_MG_FD_193537 | JGI IMG/M metagenome (GOLD analysis project Ga0302253, IMG submission 193537) | Enriched activated sludge microbial communities from anaerobic digester in WTTP, New Holstein, Wisconsin, United States - AAG_RA_Trp | ecosystem: Engineered > Bioreactor > Anaerobic >...
CGAGTCCCTCCCTCGGCACCATTCGGACGCATAAGGCTGGCAGCAATGTCAGCCTTTTCGTTTGTCTTCTGCTTGGCGGTGCACGGCGCCGTCGTCACAGGCTTCCTGCCACTGCATGTCTTCCTCGCAAAGGTCGAAGCACCGACCGTGTCCTTGTTGTCGCATGGCGAGGGCACGTGGCGCTGTCCCAGTGCTTGTGCGTGCCTAGTGACCACTGCGGCGAGGCTTGGGCCCATGACATGGCACTGCGTGGGCATCGGCACGGAGATGTGCGGCCGACTGCCATCGGCAGCGTGTGTACTCCCTTCTTCTGTTGGTCGCGTGTTGCCCGACACGGCAACACTCATGTATGCTGGTCGTGTAGTGTGGCATCTGTGCCGTGCGTAACACGAGCCCCCGTATCGGTACCCGGCGGACTGGCTGCCGTGTGCAGGACGTGGCTGCGGAGGAAGGGAGACCTCATGAATCAAGGCAGACCCGGTGTGCATGTCCGTGTGTTCGATGCCCGTGTCGGTGACCGTGTGGTGGTGGAACCGAAAGGTGTGGGCGACCGCTTCATGTCGGTCTTTGTCGGCTGGGATGCGGGCCGTTATCTCATCGTGAAGATGCCGTCGAACCTCGCGCTCAAGGACCACCTCTACCCGGACAAGCCCGTCGTCCTGCGCTACCTCCATTGCACCGGTGAAGTGCACGGTTGCGAAACCACCATCGAGACCTCCGTCGCGGTGCCGCACCGGCTGCTCTTCCTGCGTCATCCCGAATCGGTCGAAGCGGTGAGCCTTCGCAAGGATGCGTGGGTCAACTGCTCCGTTCCGGCATTGCTCCGCCACGAGGCGGGCAACATGGCAGGCTACCTGCTCGATGTGTCGCGTGGTGGATGCAAGGTCGCCTATTTCGAGGAGGAGGGGCTCCCCACGCTTGCTGCGGGAACGGAGGTCCAGTGCTCCTTCAGGTTGCCCGGTGGCGAGCAGCCCGTGGAAGTGGGGGCCGTTGTCCGCAATGTGACGGGTGAGGGCGGGCGCATCGTGTGCGGGCTCGAGTTCAGGGATGCACCGGAACCCGTCGTCGCCGCCATCGGCGCGTATGTGGACGCCGCCGCGTTTCTCGTGGGCACCAGTTGCGCCGACCGTGTCGTGCGCTGATGCCGGACGGGGACGCGGGCAGGGCATCACTGGTGTGCGTGGCCGGGAACGGTGACAGGACATGGCATGTCTTTCGGGCCGGGGCGTCATGCACCGGCCTTTGATCAGTGGAACCCCGCGTCAGACGCGGGGTTCCTGTTGTCGGTCGCTAATAGGCCCAGAACATGGTCATCACCGAACAGACACCCGTGATGAGCATGGCGATGACGAAGGCCGGGCGAATGGCCTGTGCCGCGTCACGGATGCGGTCGATGCTCGCCGCTGCGTTCTGCAGTTTGGCGGGTGATATCACGCTGGCGAGTCCGCCACCGATGCCGCTGGCCGCTGCGACCAGCAGACCCGAGGCCCCGATGGACTCCGAAGTGGAGAGGTGCAGTTTGGTGAGCATGGCGATGGACGACGATTCGGAACCGCTGATGAAGCCGCCCAGAAGCCCGAGGTAGGGGGCCACCAGCGGATAGAACTTGCCGAATGTCGCCGCCGAGGCATCTGCCATGAGGTAGACCATGTTGTGCAGCTTGTCGGCCAGCACCCAGTCAGGCGTCTTGCCCGAATGGTTCATGACGTAGGCGATGGCGAAGAACACCGAGGCGGACATCATGGGCCGCAGGGCGCGTTTGCCTGCCTTGCCGAGGGCCGAGGTCACCTGCGCCTTCGTGGCCTTGAGGAAGGGCAGCGCGGCGAAGGTGCACACGATGACCCAGAAGTACGCCTGCCAGAAGAGGCGAATCCTCTCGGGCGAGCGCGGGATGATCTCCACGGGCATGGAGAGCTGTTTGAAGGTGAAGTCGAAGAACGGCAGGAAGGGCGCATTGAGCACGAGCGAGACCACGGTCAGCAGAATCCACGGTGAACAGGCCGCCGCCAGTGACAGGTGGCGTTCCGCCGCGAGGTCGTTCTCGGCAAGCAGGTTCCTGTCGCGGAGGGGCTTGCCCGTGAGGCGGATGTACAGCATCAGCACGGCGATGACCGCAAGGCCCGCTGCGATGCCCGTGATGGTGACCAGCCCGAGGCGGGCCATGAATATGGCCGTGAAGCCCGCCGTGAGGCCTGCCACAAGTGCGGGGACAAGGCCCTTGCGCACCATCTTCATGCCCCCGGTGAGCTGGAGCATGCCCAGTGCGATGCAGGTCGAGATGACGGGCATGTACCGCGCGAAGTAGCCGCCGACCTCGTTGACCGGCTGGCCTACGAAGTTGGCGTACACCACGGCGGGAATGCCGAGCAGGGCATAGGTGCACAGGGCGTCGTACCCGATGGCGGGCAACAGGATGGCCGTCATGGTGGAATAGCCCAGCGCCAGCATGATGGGCGGCAGGATCGACACCGTCACCGCTCCCAGTGACGTCAGCAGGATGCCGAAACCCACGTTGATGAGCATGATCTGAACGGCCTGCTGGCCGGGGGCGATGCTCTTCATGAGCGCCACGACGCGCGCCACCGCGCCCGTCTCCTGCATCACGGAAATCTGCAGGATGCTCGCACCCATGACCAGCGTGATGGGCAGCGAGGCCACAAGCCCGGCCACGCTTGCCAGCAGGACGACCTGCACGGGTGTGTCGAACCAGAAGATGGCCACGAGGGCGGCGACACCCCAGCCGATGTAGCCCGCCGTATCCGCTGCGACGCGATACACGAGCAACAGCAGGAAGATGGCGACCACGGGAAGAAAGGCCAGTAGGACTGAAGCTGTGTACATGCGTTGTGCTCCTCCGGTGCGGTGGTGGCTGCCGGGTGATTGCCTGACGTCGTGGGGCGTGCCCCCCGGAACATGCGAAAGGGCCGGGACACTTGCGGTGTCCCGGCCCTGAATGCCTGCGACGGGGTAAGTCCGCTCGTGTCCCTAGGTGATGGAACGATACCAATAGCCGAAGGTAAACGAACGGAAAACGAAAAAGGCCCCGCAGGGGGCCTTGCACGACAGGGAGATGCCGACGGAAGAGGACGCTGACGAAACACACGCCACGTCGACCGGACGAGCGGTGCGGCAGGTTGCGGTGTCGTGTTGCGTTCTCATGGTCTGGCCTCTTGTGGCGACGTGGCAGGGCATCCACCCGGAAGCCCCTCTATTCGTTACAGGTGGTACTGTAGGGGGCAACGGATGAAATGGCAAGCACCAAATGATGTAGCGCTCTGATAATCTGGTGTGCCAGACAGAGGGCGATGTTGCGGGGGCATATCCGGCGGTTGCATGGTGTGACTTTTTTCAGAGTCCCGACAGTCCAGCAGAGTGAACGTTCGCGGGCGGTCCGGCAGGAAGTCCGGCGACGGGGCGGGCGACAGGGCGGCGACAGGCATCCGGATGTCTGGACTGGCGGTCTGGCGAGGCCGATGCGGCAGCGGAAGCACAGGTGCACCCGTGCCTCATGCCATGGCGTTGCAACGGGCAGGCCACGACGTCGTGCCGCGGGGGGATGCGCGGCGACGTCCGATACGCTTGTGCGGCCAAAGGGCTTGGGATAGAGAGGGGCGCGGACACCCGCAGGAGGAAACCCGATGGAAATGCTGACGCATCTGATAGACCTGCTGCTTCACGTCGACAAGTACCTGTTTCAACTGGTCGGAGAGTATGGGACGCTGACCTATGCCATCCTGTTCTGCATCGTCTTCTGCGAGACGGGGCTGGTGGTCACTCCGTTCCTTCCCGGTGATTCGCTGCTTTTCGCGGCGGGGACCATCGCCGGGGCAGGGCATCTCGATTACCCCACGCTCATGGGCGTGCTGCTGGCTGCCGCCGTCGGCGGCGATGCCGTGAACTATGAGATAGGCCGTCATGTGGGGCCCGCCATCTTCGAGCGGGAGACACGTTTTCTCAACAAACAGCACCTGCAACGGGCACATGACTTCTATGAACGACATGGGGGCAAGGCCATCGTGCTGGCGCGATTCATCCCCATCGTGCGCACCTTCGCGCCCTTTGTCGCCGGTGTCGCCACCATGTGCCCTACGCGATTCTTCATGTTCAACATCAGCGGCGGCATCCTGTGGGTGACCTCGCTGGTCTCCGCCGGCTATTTCCTCGGCAACACGCCTTTCGTGCAGCGCAACTTCAGTGTGCTCATCTATGCCATCATCGTGGTTTCGGTGTTGCCCATCGCCGTCGACCTCGTCCGGTCGCGGATGCGGCGGCGGGGCTGATTGCGGCGGCATAGCGCGAACGATACGTTCAGTAGGAAGCCCCCTGTACCACTACGGTACAGGGGGCTTTCCGTCTGGAGGCGAGTGCGGTCAGGGAGGCGGACCCTTCTGGTGAAGGAACCGCAAGAAACGACCAGAACGGCGCTTGTGTCTCCTCGGCGATGCTGGCCGAGGTATGCCGCCCGCGGCTCAGCTGTACAGCAAGGGGCCTAGACCGCGAGATGTCCGCGGCTTGTCCGGAACGATCCGTTCTCCCCCGACCCTTTTGAGGACACGCTGCACCGGGGACGTTCCCGTCGCGAGCGTAGCGAGTGCGTCAGCCCCGCATCCTCCCGGCATCAGCCTAGTATCAGGCGAGTACCAGGCGGGTATCAGACGGGCATCATCCCAGCATCAGCGATGTCACGAGGATTTCAAGGGCGATGACAGCGGCGAAGAAGGGCAGGCAATCACGCATGGTCGTCCGTCCTATGGTGCGCTTCCTCTCTTGCGGCGTGCACCTTTTCCTCTACCGCATGTCCGGCAGGCGCATCTGGGCGACGCCCCCCCGAAAGGAGGGCGGAGCGTATGCCCCGGCCGAAGGCCCTGCGTGCTTCGTGCAGTGAGGATATGGAACTGGCGGTGGTCATGGTGATACTCCTTTGCAGACTGTATGCAGCGAGGGCCGTCATGCTTCACGACCCGATTGTAAGATATGGCCGGGGAGGTGAGGTCGCCCGCGTGTGACTAGATGGCGCCCTTCACGTCATGCGCCCAGCCGACGATGTCGTCCCGGACGGCGCGGGGGTCGCCATCGATGCGAAGACCGTCCTGAACGATTTCGGCACCGAGGTTCTTGAGCTTCTCTTCGATGGCGTCGACAGCCCCGCAGAAGTACTCGTAGGAACTGTCGCCGCAGCCGAAGCAGGCCACCTTGCGGCCCTGCGCCCCCGTCTCTTCGAGGGAGTCGAAAAGGGGAATGAAGTCGTCCTGCAGTTCGATGGAGTCGTCACCCCACGTCGAGCATCCGAGAAGGACGAGGTCGAAGCCTTCGAAGAGACCGCCAGCCTCGACAGAGGCCGCGTCCCGGCTATCGACTTCGTACCCTGCATCGGCAAGTTCACGTGCGATGGTTTCGGCGGTGTATTCCGTGTTGCCTGTGGTGGAACCGTAGACGATGAGGGCTTTGGGCATGGTCTGCACTCCTGGGTGTTTTCATGCCGCCGTCCCGTCAGCGGGGCGACGGCGGTGTACACCGGCAGAGGGTGGGGCATGGGGTGGTTCGGTCGTTCTTCTGCATCGTCTTCCTGTCCTTGCTGTGCCCGGTGTGGAAAGGGCGTGATTCGTGTATATTGAAATTGATTTTTGTTTTCAAGATAAAAATGCACATCACGCGGGGGCGCAATATCATTGCGGGATGCTTTGAGGTAGGTATGGTCACAGATGGCCGAGATGGCGGCTTCGCCTCATCGATGAGTGCGCCGTACCTGAGGGCAGCACACCGTACGCGCAGACTCCGGCAGGGAGGTGGCATGGCGCGACGTAAGGACAAGCAACACAGTGCCCGGATGGTACAGGCCGAGAGCACCATCCGGACCCTTCGTCGCGAGAGGGTGTTGCACGATTCGCAGGTGGAACAACTGCGGCGTACCGGGGCACTCTATCGAAGCGTCTTCGAGCGCATACCCGTCATGGTCTTCGTGTGGCGCGTCGCACGTGATGTGGGGGCATCACGCCTTATCGACATGAATCCCCTTGCAAAGGCCTATCTCGAGAATGTGCCCCGCAATGGCGATGACGGTTCGCCCGACTTGCCCGAATCCCCCGATTTGCTCGGTTCGCTGCTGCCATGGCTTGTGGAATCCCCCTTCGGGGAGGCCCTGCGCCGGGTCCATGCGGAAGGGGGAACCCTCGAGATTCCGGCCCTGCGACATGGCGCAGCCGGTGGGGGACGATTCTGGCGGTGCATCTTCTGCAGACTGCCCCTTGGCGATGTCATCGCCATATCCGAGGACATCACGGCCGCGCAGGAGACCGGGGCGGCACTCGTAACCAGCGAGCGCGGATACCGCACGCTGGTGGAGAACATTCCGGACATCGTGGTGCGCTTCGATGCGCGTGGACGGCTGCTCTTTGCGAACCCGGCGTTGCGTCGTTTCGTGCGCAGCAAGCGACTGCCCTCTGGTCACGTGACGGGGCAGCCACTTGGGCAGCAGCCTGCGATGCTGCGTGAACTGCGGGAGAGAGTCCAGCTGGCGATGTCCTCCGGTGAGGTGCAGCGGGCGGAGTTGGAAGAGCGCACGCGGCAGGGGCGCCGGTTCTTCGAGTGGCGTATCGTTCCCGAGCCCGCCCCTGATGGAGGGGACGCCACGGTATTGTGCATAGGCCGCGACGTGTCGGCCATGCGCAGGGCAACCGAGGACTACCGCGCCCTGTTCAACGGCATGCTGAGTGCGTTCGCACTGCATGAGATCATCTGCGACGGGGCCGGAGTACCCGTCGACTATCGTTTTCTGGCCGTCAATCCGGCCTTCGAACGTATGACCGGGTTGCTGGCGTCCGAGATGGTGGGGCGCACGGCGCGGGATGTACTGCCGGGATTGGAGAGCGAGTGGTTGCAGCGCTACGGTCAGGTGGCCCTCACGGGGGTTCCTGTGACGTTCGAGGCGTTCAACCGTGATCTTGGCAAGTATTTCAAGGTGTCTGCCTATCGGCCTGCCGAACGCCAGTTCGCCTGCATGTTCCATGACGTGACCGACCGGGTGCGCGGGCGCGAGGAGCGACGCAGCAATGCCCGGCGTATGGCGGCGTTGCAGCGCATCTTCCGCATGAAGGAGCCGGAGGAGGTGGTCGCGCGGTATGCGTTGACGCAAAGTATGCAGCTGACGGGGGCACGGGTGGGCCGCGTGGTGCTCCATGACCCCGAAACGCGGGTCATCAGGCATATCGTGGACCATGGGGACCCGCTCTTCGGGACGGAAGGCTGGCAATGGGCCTCCGTGGCGCATGGCGGTGCCGGGGGGGATGATACCGATGGGGGCGCGACAGGTGGCAGGGGCCCGGATGAGCCCGAGGGCATCGCAGGGCCGCGACGCGTGCCGCCCCAGCCCGATGCCGGACATGTCGCGGAACCCGACCGGGCCCGTCTGGACGACTTGATGACCCGGGCGGCGGCAGGCATGGGGCCGTTGGCCAGTGAACTCACCCATGGCAGGCACGGGCCGCACGCCCGGCATCTTGCCGTCCCGGTCAGGCTCGACGGCAGACTTGGGGCTGTGGCCGTATTGCTCGACAAGCCTACTCCCTTCACCCGTGCCGACATCAAACAACTCGACCTGCTCATGCGCGGGATGCTCGAACACCTCGAACGTCGTCGCTCGTTGCACAGGCTGTCACTCGCCAAGGAGCATGCGGAATCGGCCAACAGGGCCAAGAGCGAGTTCCTTGCCAACATGAGTCACGAACTGCGGACACCGTTGAACGGCATGCTGGGGATGCTCCAGTTGCTGGAGGCGGGCGACCTCGACCGTGACCAGAACGAACTTGTGCACATCGCCCTCGATTCGGGGCGCACACTTCTGCGGGTCCTCAGCGACATCCTCGACCTGTCGCGCATCGAAGCCGGACGCATGGAGTTGCGGCACGACCGCTTTTCACCTGAAGAGGCAGTGCGGCAGGTGTACGACATGTTCGCGCAGGACGCGCGCATCAGGGGGCTTCGCCTGCGGTGGCGTTGTGACGAACTGCCCTGCGAGGTGTGGGGAGACGGTACCAGGCTGCGGCAGATACTCTTCAATCTGCTCGGCAATGCCATGAAGTTCACGCACGAGGGGACTGTGGGGGTCGAGGTGTGCGCCGTGAGGCGTACGGAAGAGAGCGTGCGGCTGCTGTTCTCCGTATCCGATACCGGCATAGGGATTCCCCACGACAGGCTCATGTCCATCTTCGAGCCTTTCACGCAACTCGACGGTTCGACGACGCGCAGATATTCGGGGACGGGGCTCGGGCTTGGCATCGTACGCCGCCTCGTGCATCTCATGGGCGGGGGACTCAACGTCGAGAGCGCTCTGGGAGAGGGCACGGCGGTGCATGTCTGCCTGCCGTTCAGGCTTCCCTCCGGTGGCGGGGTGACCTGCGACGTCATGGACAGCACCCCTGCGCTGCGTCGCCCTCTCAAGGTGCTTGTCGCCGAGGACGAGGCGGTCAACAGGATGACCCTCAGCCGTTGCCTGCATCATCTGGGACATGAGGCCGTCTGCGTCACCAACGGGCTGGAAGCCGTCGAAGCCCTGCGGGAGGGGCGTTTCGACTGCGTACTCATGGACATCCAGATGCCCGAACTGGACGGACTGGAGGCCCTCGCGCGCATTCGCGCCGAAGCCGGCGAACAGGCGCGTGCGTTGCCGCCGGTGGTGGCGCTCACGGCCCACGCCATGGAGGGCGACCGCGAGCGCTTTCTCGCGGCAGGCATGAGCGCCTACATCCCCAAACCCATCGAACTGGGCGAACTGGAGCGGGTGCTGTTGCGTCTGGCGGCAGCCATGCCCTGATGCGGCAGCGGGGTCAGGGCCCCTCGTCGTCGAGGAGGATGCGCCGGGCGGCAGCCGCTGCGGCGTCGGGCAGGCATTCCAGCCATGAAGGAAGGCATGCCGCCGAGAATCCCGGCAGGGTGATGCGGCTGTGATGCAGGAACAGGGGCATCCGCCCCGGAGGGGGCGATGCCGGGGCCGCATACACGTCGTCGCCCAGCAGGGGGTGGCCGATGTGGGCCATGTGGACACGAATCTGGTGGCGTGCGCCCTTGCGGATGCGGCAGCACACCAGCGTGACGGTCCCATCGCATGCCGGTGCACCTGCTGAGTCGTCGGTGATGAGGTTCGCGAGGTCGCCCAGCCTGAGGTGGGCAAGCGGCACGACCTCGGTGTGGCGCAGTCTGTCTTCCGTGTCATAGGGCCGGACCCGCGTCACGGTGCGGCGTGCCGTGTCCAGCGCGGCGCGGACGACCGTGCCCCTCTCAAGCCGCCCTGTGCAGACGGCAAGGTAGGTCTTGCGTGTTCCGCCGTCATCCTCCGCTTTCCGCCATTGACGTTCACCCGCAGTGTCGCCCGCCAGCATGAGGATGCCGGACGTGGGGCCGTCTAGCCTGTTGAGAAGCTTCAGGGCTGGCAGCAGGTTCTCGGCATTCGGCGCACGCCCTCCCGCGAGTGCGGCAGAGTGCAGCCCCCCCGGCTTGTACACGGCCACCAGACGGGGAACCCCGCCCGTGGGGGGAGGAGAGTCTGTCGCACCGTCAAGGGGGAGGATGAGGCGGAGTCCCGCAGCGTGGGCCTCTCCTCCGGGGCGAAGGGGGGCGAGCGGGTCTTCGCCTTTCGGGTGACCTGTCGGGTCGGCAACGGGGCCGGGTGCGGGTAGGAGGGCTTCTGCGTCACACGCAGTCCCCTCCGGCGATGTCGTGCCCGCCGAGGTGCGGGCTGCCATGGCTGCTTCGGCCGTATCTGTCCCGGTCGTACTTGGCCCGGTCGTACTCGGCCCGGCCTTGCCTTGCCCGGTCGTGCCGTCTGCGGCGTCGACCAGCACGACCTCGTCACCGGTGGCCACATGATGTCCGGGGCGGCGGGGGTGCCCATTCACCAGAACAAGCCCTTCGTCGCACAGCCTGCGTCTGCCGCGCAGTCCCATGCCGGGGCACAGAGGCGCGAGAACGGCATCGAGGCGTCGACCCGCGTCGTCCGGTGCGATGGTGATGCGACGGGCGTCGTGCGTCATGCGGGAGATGGCGTCAGCGGAAGCGAGACATGGAAGGTGGCACCGGAGGCGGGGGCGTCGTCCACCCATACCGAACCGCCATGGGCGGTGACGATGCGGTTGACGATGGTAAGCCCGAGGCCCGTGCTCGATTCGCCGCCGGTGGGCCGTGCGGAAAGCTTGCGGAACGACTCGAAGAGCAACTCGCGTTCCTCGGCCTTGATGCCCGGCCCTTCGTCGGACACGCTGAAGACTGCCTTGTCTCCCTCCCTGTGCAGCGCGACCCGGACGGCACTGTCGGCGGGAGTGAACTTGATGGCGTTGGACAGCAGGTTGTCGAACACCTGTGCCATGCGCCGGTTGTCGTAGGCGCAGCCTTCGATGTCGTCGATGTTCTGGATGATCTGGATGTTCTTGGCCCCGGCTGCCAGCACCGCGAACGAGATGCGCTCGCGCACCAGTTCCTGCAAGGGGCCGGGTACGATGTCGAGTTCGAGGGTGCCGCTTTCGATGACAGTGACGTCGAGCAGGTCGTTGACGAGGAGGAGCATGTCATTGCTCGCCTCGTGCACCGTGGAGAGGATGCCGCGCTGGTCGGTGTTGAGCGGGCCGAGGATGCCGTCGAGCAGCATCCGCGTGAAGCCCCTGATGCCGTTGATGGGGTTGCGCAGGTCATGGGCCGCCATGCCGAGGAACCGGTTCTTGAGGTCGTTGAGCTCGATGAGGCTGCGCGAGCGTTCGACCATCTCCACGTTCATCACGGTACGGCAGTAGAGTTCTTCACGGTGGAAGGGCTTGGTGAGAAAGTCGTTGGCCCCGTTCTTGATGAAGCTCACGGTCAGGGGCATCTCGGACTGCACCGAGACCCCGATGACGGCTACGGTCTCGCGTCCCCAACGGTTGCGGATGCGGCGCGTGAGCTCAAGACCGTCCATGCCGGGCATGAGATAGTCGGTGATGACCACGGCGATGTCAGGGTTGCGTTCGAGCAGTCGCAAGGCCGTGGCCCCGCTCGATGCCTCGAAGACCTGAAACATGTAGCGTCGCAGTTCGTCCTTCAGGAACGTGCGCATCGAGGTCGAGTCGTCCACCACCAGAATCCGGGTGTTCCGGTTGCGCCACAGGCGCGAGACGGCTGCCGTAAGGTCGCCGATGGCGCATTCGTTCTTGATGAAATAGTCGATGACGTCTTGCGCGAGGATGGAGTGCCGTGTCGCTTCGTCGAATTGCGAGGTGAAGACCACCACCGGGATGTCATAGGCGCGTACGGCGGCCACGATTTCGCCGTCGGATGCGTCGGGAAGCACAAGGTCGAGAACGGCGAGAAAGAAGTCGGGCCCGTGATGATCGAGCACACTACGCGCTTCGGCGAGTGAGCCCGCAGTCAGCACGGTGAACCCCAGTTCGGTTTCGAGGGCGCGACGCAACTCGCGCAGCGTAGAGGGGCTGTCTTCGACGATGAGTATGCGTGGTGACGACATGAGGCGACCCTTGCATGGTGGCGTTGGAACGGCGCAAGGTTGCTTCAAAAAGGCCGGGTTTGCAAGACATGTCTTCGCCGGAGGCCGTAGCCCCCGGCGAAGACAGGCGGCATGGCGGACAACCGGGTCAGTCGCAATGGCGCAACTGTCCGTCACCCTCGCACGGGGTCACCTTGTACCCCAGTTCGCGGGCCATGTATTCGAGCGCGGCAACGTTGCGTGTCACCTTCATGATTTCCAGCAAGGTCTCTGCCCCTAGTTTCGCACTGTGGTCGAAGGGGTTGAGCTCGCGCATCATGGTCGGATAGGGTTTTCCTATACATTCTGCGATCTTCTTCGATTGACGCGCGCCAAGGACCATGGACTGTGTGATGCTCGTGATCGACTGCCGCATGATACCCTCCCATCGGTTGTAATGCAGCTGGCAGCGTTTGATCGCCCCGCGGACGAGGGCTTTTCCTATTATATCTACAAGCATGGATCGCGGACCCATGTAAACGGGGCGCTGTAAGTAGATGATGGTTGGCGTAGACAGTATTTTTGTGGTAGGTTGATACCTATATCTGACAGGCGTTCATGTCGGCGCGTTGGCGCACCGTACAAGACGGTGCATGGGTCGTATTGTCCATCGTAACGGGGGAAAGTGTGGAACCGGGAGGCAGGATTCTGGTCGCGGACGCGCAGCCGCTGGTGCGCGAGGGGCTCAAGGCGTTATTCGGCGTGATGGACGGGGTGTCCGTGGTTGCCGAGGTGTCCAGCGGGGGTGGCGTCCTCACTGTGTGTGACAGGGCGCGCCCTGACCTTCTGCTGCTCGACTGTTGCCTGCCGGAGAAGGATGGTGTCCTTCTCGCCCGCCTCATCAGGGCCCGCGGGGGGGGCGAACGTGTACTCATCCTGTGCGGGCATGGCGGCGACTGCCTCGACCCTGCTGTCGCGGCGGGGGCGGATGGTCTGTTGCTCAAGGAGGCGGACCACGAAGAGGTGCGCTTCGCAGTGCGCAGTGTCCTCGCAGGTGGTTTTTTCGTGAGTCCTTCGGTGGCGGGGCGACTGGCCACACGGTGCAGACAGGGGTGGGCCCTTGAAGACAGGCGGACCGGCGGGTGGGAGGCACTCACCCCGCGTGAGCGCGAAGTGTTGCATTACGTGGCCGAAGGATTCCGTAACCGGGAGATTGCAGACCTTCTGGTGGTGAGCGAAAAGACGGTGGAAAAGCACCGTGCCAACTTCATGGCGAAGCTTGGTCTGCACAGCGCTGCGGAAGTGAGGGCGTTCGCCCAGCGGCAGGGTTTGCCGTTACGGCTGCGGGACCACCTCGCGAAAAAGGGGTGACGCAAGGCGCGCTTGCCGCAACGCTGTCGGCCTTCGTGTACGACAACGTGAAACCCCAGAGAATCGGCCGCTTGGGGCTGGCGTTGCCGACACAGCGCATCGACAGTCGGGCCGGATACATCCTCGCTGCGCCCCTCCTTGGCGCGGGGCAGCAGCGACACGGTGCGGCTCATGCGGCCCCCTTTCGGGATGGCAGTCCGGCTTCTCTCCTTCTCTTTTACGTCATTCCTTGCGTTCCCGCATGCGCCGCAAGTCCATGATGGCGCGTGCGGGATAGACGCCGTTGGGACAGGCCCTGCTGCAGGCGAGATGCCGCTGGCAGTGCTGTTCACCATGGGGGCCGAAGGCAAGGGCCGCCAGTCCCTCGGGCACATCCGGCCCGCGCCCCATTTCCCTGCGCACGGCGGCGAGTACGGCAGGCCCGGCGAAAGCCGTTCCGTCGCCGGTCTCTGTGCCGGTGACAGGGCAGGCCGAGACACAGCAACCACATTCGATGCAGTTCTCAAGACGCGTGAACCGCTCGATTCCGGCGGGCAAGGCAGCCTGTGCCCGTCCTTCTGAAGGACGCAGGGTGCTCCAGTGCTCGTCGAAGTGCCTATAGAAGGCGCGCATGTCCACCATGAGGTCGCCTTGCAGGGGGAGGCCCCGCAAGGGTTCCAGCGTGACCGTGCCTTGCACGGACGACTCCGCTGCGGCTTCGTGGGCCGGGGTTATGCAGGCAAGACGGTCGCGCCCGTTGATGCGCATGGCACATGTCCCGCAACTGGAGTGGTGGCATGAGTGGCGGTAGACGAGCGTGGGGTCGATATCCACGCGGATGGCGTCCAGTGCGTCAAGCACGGAGGCGTGAGCGGGGACGGCGACCTCGAAGGTGTCGAAACGTGAGGCTTCGCCACCGGGGGCGCAACGGAAGACCTTGAAGGTTACCGGGGTGTCGGGCATGTCAACTCCTGTAGAAGGCCCTGTAGGGCAGGAGGGGCGTGGTACGCGTGCGGCATGGATGCGCTCCGGCATCGAGGCCGAGACTGGCGCAGATGACGTCGGCGGTCTTCTCCGCCATGGCGCGCAGGGTCATGGCCTTGCCCCCGATGATGGAGAAGAACCCGCGTACGCCGTCGCGTTTGCCGTGGTCGTAGCAGTCGAAGGTGCGGCTGATGTCCTGCAGTCGGGAGGCACCGGGGTCGCGGATGAGCGGACGCGCTGCACTCCATGCAGAGCGTCTGGGCCTGTCGGCACAGGCTGGTACCATGTGCGAACAGTTGTCGACCATGCGCTGTACGTGTTCCTCGGGGATGGACAGCCGGTCGGGGTCGTCCGCAAGCCATAGCGACGTGCCAAGCACCGAGAGGATGCGCTGCGGCACGATGATGTCGCCTTCACCGGGGCGGCGCAGTCGGTTGATGACCATCTCCGTGACACGGCCCTCGATGGCGACCAGAACACCCGGCCCCGGCTGGATGGGGACTTCGATGCCTGCCAGTGCCGCGATGTTCCCGGCCCATGCCCCTGCGGCGTTGATGACGACATCGGCTGCCACATCGCGTTCCGTGCCGAGTCGGATGTCGCGTACCCGCAGCCCGTGCACGGCCCCGGCACGGGTATGGACGCCGACGACTTCGGTGAAATGATGGGTCTGTGCCCCGTTGGCGCGCGCCGTGGCGAGGAAGGGCAGCGGAAGCCGCCATGCATCGAAGGTGGCGTCCGGCACCTGCACGGCGGCACGTACGGATGCGGAGAGGGCCGGTTCAAGCTCACGGGCGGCGTCCCCGCTCATCTGGCGAGTGGGGATACCGCATTCGGCGCAGCTTTCGACGAACACGGGAAGGTAGTCCATGTCTTCGTCGTCCATGGCGACGAAGAGTCCGCCATTCTGTTCGATGGCTTCGGGTACGAGGGTCCGCAGCAACCTGTTCTCTTCGATGCACTCGCGGGCCGCTTCCTTGTCGTTGACGGCATAGCGGCCTCCGCTGTGCAGCAGGCCATGATGCCTGCCGGTGGCCCCGGAGAAGAACTCCCCACGTTCGAAGAGACTGACGGCGAAGCCCCGCAGCACGAGGTCGTG
>Ga0302253_1001371_pt1 | contig 14857 bp, 11 predicted proteins | sample AAG_RA_Trp_MG_FD_193537 | JGI IMG/M metagenome (GOLD analysis project Ga0302253, IMG submission 193537) | Enriched activated sludge microbial communities from anaerobic digester in WTTP, New Holstein, Wisconsin, United States - AAG_RA_Trp | ecosystem: Engineered > Bioreactor > Anaerobic >...
TTAGGCATCTCCTGGTGAATGATACCGGAACCCGCGGTCATCCACTGGACATCGCCGGCACTGATACTTCCGGCGTTCCCGAGGCTGTCCTCGTGATCGACTGTACCTTCCAGCATGTAGGTGACTGTCTCGATACCCCGGTGCGGATGCCGGGGGAACCCGGCAAGGTATTCTGCCGGCTTTTCCGATCGGAAATCATCCAGCATCAGGAACGGGTCAAACTGCGGCAGCTCGTAATAGCCGAATGCCCGGTGGAGACGGACACCGGCGCCTTCGACCGTTGCATACGCCTGAAGGATACGTGACGCAGCCCGGACCTGATCCATAAAGAGGAACAGGAACTCATGCCACATTAAGATATGGGTCTGGATTACAACGGGGGTGTTCCGGCCGGTTGTACGTCCTCGGGGGATCGCATTAAATGGAGACACCGTGAACGTAACCGGTAATCATGGGCCTCCGCGATCAGCTCAGGGAAATACTGCCGCCAGACCTCCTGTCACGGGTATCCGACCATTTTGAGGTGATTGGGGATATTGCTGTTGTGAGGATACACCCGCTCCTGAAACCGTACCGGCATGCGATTGCACGGGCAATAGTCTCCCGCAGGAAGAATATTGGAACGGTGCTTGAAAAGACCGGTAAGATCGGGGGGGATTCACGGACCGCCGGGTATGAAATTCTGATCGGGAACTCGACTGTCACGATCCACCGCGAGGCCGGGTTCTCGTACCGGCTCGATGTCGCAGGCTCATTCTTCTCCCCCCGTATGGTGTCCGAGCGGAAGCGTGTGACCGGCCTTATACAGCCGGGCGAGCACATATACGTGCCATTTGCAGGCATCGGGCCTTTTGTTATCCCAGCTGCTGCACGAGGGACAGAGGTGTGGGCCGTGGAACAGAACCCCGATGCATTCCGGTGGCTCTCCATGAATTGTGCCCTCAACCATGTCAGCGAACACTGCCACCTGATCCCGGGGGATGCCCTGGATACCGCGTTGCTCCCGGTTCGTGTTTTTGACCGGATCATCATCCCCGCACCGTACGGAATGGACCATGCGCTGGACAGCCTGCTCCCGCTCCTCTCTCCCCCGGGCACGGTCCATTTCTATACATTCAAAACCCGGCAGGAGATCCCCGGCCTCATCCGGGAGTATACCGCACGGGGTCTGGATATCCGGTATTCAGCGGCCTGCGGTAATGTCGCACCAGGCGTCAGCCGCCGGGTCTTCGACCTGATCCGGCGATAACAGGCCGGCCCCGTCCTGGCACGTCATTTATCCGCCCGCGGGACTATAGTACCCGGTTATTGTGTGCCGAACGCTGACGATCAGGACCTCCGGCGCTGTTCTCCGTCCTTGGAGGATGGAAGATGCCGCGACGCTTGCGAGGTACGCGGATAATCCCCGGGTCTCGGCCTGCTTACGGGACGGGTTCCCGTCACCCTACACCGTGGATGACGCCCGCCGGTTCATTGCAGTGGCAACCGGTCCTGACCATCCCCTGCTCCTTGCAATCGAAGTGGAGGGGGAAGCTGCCGGCGGCATCGGTATCCACCCTCTCGGCGATGTATACCGAAGGACCGCAGAGATCGGGTACTGGCTGGCGGAGCCATTCTGGGGAACGGGGATCGTCACGGACGCCGTCCGTGCCCTTCTCCCGGTTGTTTTTCAGCAGACAGATCTCATCCGGATCCAGGCTGGGATCTTCGCAAACAACCCGGCATCCATGCGGGTGCTCGAAAAATCCGGGTTTGTCCGCGAGGCAGTGCACCGGAATGCCGTCACGAAACAGGGTGTCGTGATGGATGAGGTAATGTATGTCCGGTTCCGGGACGTACAAGAATCCACCGGGAAAAATGAAGACCCGGCCAGTCCCTGAAACACCCGGGACCTTTTTGTTTTTCCCTCATTTGGATCATGCCGGTCCGCGATGATACGACCCATCCGGCCGGACTGGAAAAACCTGAAGAGATAGCATCATATCCGAAGAGAAATAACTCCTACTGATCGACAGATGCAGAACGGGAAGGTCACGATCGGTCTCATCCAGATGAGCGTTGAAAAGGATCGCGAAGCAATGCTGGTGAAGGCCCTGGAAAAAGTAAAAGAGGCAGCCCGGGCCGGCGCACAGGTCATCTGCCTTCCCGAACTGTACCGGACGCCGTACTTCCCCCGGCATCCCGGAACAGAAGCATCTGAACTGGGCGAGACCATTCCCGGCGAATCAACAGGATTTTTTTCCATGGCTGCACGGGAACACCGCGTGGTCATCATCGTCCCGCTCTACGAGCGTGCGCCTGACGGGAACTGGTACAATTCCGCGGCGGTCATCGGCCCGGACGGGATCATCGGCAATCCCTATCACAAGGTCCACATTCCACAGGACCCGGGTTTTTTTGAGAAAGGGTACTTCTATCCCGGGAGCTTCTATCCCGTGTACCAGACACCGTTTGGCCGGATCGCGGTCCTCATCTGTTACGACCAGTGGTTCCCGGAGGCAGCACGCTGCGCAGCCCTTGATGGCGCAGAGCTCATCATCTACCCGACCGCCATCGGGCATCCCACAGCAGAAATTCCTCCGGAAGGAGGCTGGCAGGAGGCCTGGGAACTGATCCAGAGGAGCCATGCCATTGCAAACAGCGTCCATATCGCTGCCGTCAACCGGGTCGGGAAGGAAGGGGACTGCTCGTTCTTTGGCGGATCCTTTGTCTGCGACGCGTTCGGCAGGATCCTTGCACGGGCATCCGGCAGCGAGGAGATCCTGCTTGCCGCCGTTGACTTCTCCATGAACGAGGATGTCCGGGAATCGTGGGGGTTCTTCCGGAACCGAAGGCCGGATACCTATGGCCGGATTACTGCCCCGTTCCCCGGCGAGTCCGGGATCTTCCCTTCCATCCGGCCGGGCGATACCCCGCGGAACCGTGGATTCCACATGCCCGCGGAATGGGAACCCCACGACGCAGTCTGGATCTCGTGGCCCCACAACGAACTTACATTCCCTCGCCTTTCTGACGTGGAAAATACCTGCTACGCGTTCATCATGGCAGTCCACGCATTCGAGCGGGTCGAGGTATTCGTTCCGACAGCCGTCATCCACCGCCGGGTCCGTGCACGGCTCCGCGAGATGGGAGCCGATATGACAAGAATCGTCCTGCATACGAGCGAGTACTCGGATGTCTGGATCCGCGATTACGGGCCGACATTCGTTGTCAACCATGCCCTCCGCAGGATCGCCATGGTCCGCTGGAATTTCAATGCCTGGGGAAATAAGTACGAGAACCAGCTTGCTGACGGGAAGATGCCCCACACCATGAACCGGCGCCTCTGCCTCCCGATGTTCGAACCGGGTATCGTGCTCGAGGGAGGATCGGTGGACGTCAACGGGAGGGGGACCGTGCTCACGACCCGGGCATGCCTGCTCAATCCCAACCGCAATCCATCGCTCTCAGCCGACCGGATCGAGGAGAAACTCCGGGAATATCTTGGTGTAGAGAATGTCATCTGGCTCAACGATGGCATCGCGGGAGATGACACGGACGGTCATGTCGATGACATTGCACGGTTCGTCGGCCCATCTACAGTCGTCTGCGCCTACGAGACGGATATTGGTGACGAGAATTACACCGCCCTTCACGAAAACTACGAGATCCTGCGCCAGTCGTCGGACCAGGACGGCAGACCCCTGACCGTCATAAAGCTCCCGATGCCGGCAAAGGTTGCCGACAGCGAACAGCGGTACCCGGCAAGTTATACCAACTTCTATATCGGGAACACGGTCGTGGTCGTCCCCGTCTTCAACGATCCGCACGATGCAGAAGCTCTCCGCATCATCCAGGAACTCTTTCCGGACCGCACTATTGCCGGGATCGATGCACGGGCAATGGTCGAGGGCTGCGGGACGTTCCACTGCGCCACCCAGCAGCAGCCAAGGATCTGATGGAAGAAGGGCAACGCCGGAAGATATCATCCCTGCCCGGCATAATGCTGACGAGGGCAATTCCGTTCAGAGAATGAGAGTTCCCTGAACACGAGGAGGAAAGGAGCAGCCATGACACGGGTTGTGAAGGAGATCCAGGCAAAGTCCGTTCTCACCCCTTCGAAGATTCACCCCTGGGTTGTCAACCCGTACACCGGTTGCGAGCATGGCTGCACCTACTGTTATGCCCGCTTCATGAAACGGGTGACCGGCCACCGGGAGCCCTGGGGCGAATTCGTCGATGTCAAGATCAATGCCCCGCGGATCCTTGAAAGAGAGATCCGCAAAAAGAAGCGCGACAGGGTCTGGGTGAGCGGCGTCTGCGACCCGTACCAGCCTCTCGAGGCGCACTACCAGATTACGCGCCGGTGCCTTGAAATCCTTGTCCGGAACTCCTGGCCCGTTATCATCCAGACCCGTTCGCCGCTGGTCCTGCGCGATCTCGATATCATCAGCAGCGCTCCGGATATCGAGGCCGGGTTCTCCATAACGACCGCCGATGACCGGATCCGGAAGATTTTCGAACCTCATGCCCCCCCGGTTGAAGAGAGGATTACAGCACTGGACGTTCTCCACCGGGAGGGTGTGAGGACCTTTGCCATGATCGCGCCGGTGCTGCCCGGTGCGGAGGGCCTTGTCCGGCTTCTGAAAGGGAAGGTCGATTACGTCTTCATCGACCGGATGAACTACCATTACTCTGACCAGGTATACCGGGAGCACGGGCTTGAATACGCGCTCTCGGATGAGTTTTTCGAGAAGGTGCAGAAAGCGCTCGCGGGGATTTGAGGTTGTTCTCCCTCTCCTTCTTAATCCCCGTCTTCCTTCCGGCTCATATCCACAGTCGTTGGCACGATACTCACGGTGCTCTTTGGGATCTTCGATTCGAGGGCTGCCTTGATCCGGTTTATGGTTGCCTGCACTTCGCTCATTTTCCTGTCCCCGTCGAACTCGAGGAAGATCTCGATATAGATATTGCTCCCGGAACGGCGTGAACGGACACCATGGAGAGCGGTGTAATCGTTGAAGAAGACAGCAAGGTGCTGGACGATCACCATCTGGAGCTCCTCGTCAAGGGTCCTGTCCAGCAGGTCCGGGATGGACGACGTGATGACACGCCAGCCGGAGAGGAACAGGATACCGGCGATGAAGAAAGAGGCGACAGGATCGATGTAATACGACCAGGCATACTCCGAAAGGGAGAGGGAGAAGATGAGCGAGAGCAGCACCGAGAAATCCGAGATGGCCTTGGTGCGGAAGAGCCGCCACTGGGAATCCATAATCGGAGATGGTTCTCTCTGGAATACCCGGTAATTCTTCTGCCAGAGGATTGTGTTCATGCAGACGCCAATGACCATGAGGACCATCCCGAGATACGCTCCTTCGTGCACGATCGATTCCGGGTGCACGATGCGGTACATCGCAACGAAAAAGACCAGGAGCAGCGAGACGAACATGACGCCGCCGGTTACCACGGAGGTCATGGTCTCGAACTTTCCCATGCCGTAATCGTACGTCCCGGCCCCGCCTTTTGCCATCTTGCGGAGGGTAAGGTACGAGAAGAACGTTGCCAGGATCTCGTTAAGGCACTTGACGGCATCGGCAAAGAGCACGATGGACATGGAAAGAATGGCGGCAACGACATCCGGGATCCAGAGAACGAAGTCAACGATGAGGCTGACAAAAACGGTCCGCTGCTTGTCGGCAAGGGATGCTCCGGATCCGCCCTCACCGGCTGGTACTGTATGCGACATGATAGGGTAGTGAGTGTTTGTTGTTGTGAAAATAAAAAAGGCAATGGCCTGGCTGGCGGGCAGTGCGGGATCGCCAGCCCTCAGGAAAGGGGGCAGGTCAGTTGCCATGTGCCGGCAGGTGCCCGATATCCGATATTCTCCTTCTGGAAAATGTCCCTGTTACTTGTGGTCCCGGTCCGGATGGCCTTAATTCAGTAAAAGGCGGCCCTTTTATTTTCTAAAACGCATGTTTCAATATTTTACCGACATAAATCTGCCGTTTCATCGCCCGGATGCAGCCATATTCAGCTATGAGGCAGTAACCGATAATTCCGGAAACGGGCTGGTGTAGATGGTGAATACCGATGCTGTCGAAATGAGTTTCCTGGATTTTCATGAGCAGGGGGGTGGATTTTTTGGGATTGCAGGGGATTGGGAAAGATAAAGGATCCCTTCCCTCACTCCACCTTCACGACTACCAGCGTGATATCGTCCGACTGCGGAGCCGAGCCGGCGAACGAGCGCACCTCCGTGACCAGATCATCAAGAAGTGCCCCGGCCGGCTTCTCCCGGTTTGCACGGAGAAATTCTTTGAGCCGCTCCTCGCCGAACGCCTCGTTGCGGTCATTGAAGGCTTCCGTGACACCATCCGTATACAGCACGAGAATATCGCCGTGCCTCAGATCGAGCGCCGTTGCCGCGATCGATACGTCCGGCACGACACCGAGCGCGATGCCCCGGCTCCGGCAGAGTTCCTCCACGCTGTCGTCACGGACCAGCAGCGGGGGATTATGGCCAGCGTTCACGTAGGAAAACCGTAAGGTGTCCGGGTCGAGGACACCAAAGAAGACCGTGACGAACATGCTGGAGCGACTGTCGTCATAGATCCACCGGTTCGCCTGCCGGACAGCGGCGGACGGATCCGGCACAGTGCCGCCGCTCACGTGCAGAAGCGTTCGGGAAAGGGCCATGAACAGCGCCGCACTGATCCCCTTGCCGGAGACATCGGCCATGACAATCCCCCACCGGCGGTTTCCGGCAGGGATGAAATCATAGAAGTCCCCTCCGATCTCCATAGCCGGAATGGTTGCAGCCGCAATGCCAATGCCCGGAATGACCGGGGCCGATTCCGGCAGGAACGTGTCCTGGATCTCCTTTGCAATCTCGAGCTCCTTGATGTACCGTTCCTTATCGGCCATAGTACGGCGGAGGTTCTCGATACTGGTCCGGAGGTCCGAGGCCATGGTATTGAACGAGACCGCGAGATCCTCGAACTCATCACCGGTCTTCAGATCCACCTGGTACTCGAGATCGCCCGATCCGATGGCAACAGCTCCCGCTTTCAGTGCATCAACCGGCCGGGTGATGACCTGTGCGAGGCGCCAGGAGAGGAAGACTACGATCGCGAGGAGGAGAACGAACAGGGCGGCAAAGATGGTAACGACCTGGTTGGCCTGATCAGCGATGCGCTGGCTGGTCCTGTTCGTTTCGAGCGCTATCGCGGCCCCGGTCTTTCCGACCGGCGCAAGGATCTCCTTCACCGGCATCGATACGCCAAAACTCCAGTTCAGCGAGGGGACCGGCGCATAGGCTATGTAATAGAGGTTGTCGCCGAACTGCACCCGCTCGATCCCGCGTTTCCCTGCAGTCATGTTGGCTGCCACGCCGACCAGAGCGGGATTGCTGCTGGAGAAGACTTCGTCCTGGGCGTACTTCTCGTCCCACCGCGTACCGTTTGCCGAAAGGCCGGGACGGCTGATGATATTCCCATGGTTGTCGAGAAGCACCGGGTATCCCGTGCCGTTGAGCGTGATCCCGAGAATGTTGGCGTTGATGGCATCGATGGTCACATCCGTTCCGATCACCCAGGTGCCGTACCGGCCTGTCACGGCCTGCGAACAGGTTACGATCAGCCCATTGCCCGCAGCATCGACATAGGGTTCGGTCCAGAAAGGTTCGCCCGCTGCCCTGACCGCTCCGGTATACCAGTCGCGCCTGCGGGGATCATATTCTTCCGGTGTATTGCCGACTGCGGGATACCGCCACATCAGGCCCGAGTCCGTGGCAGTATAGATACTCGCAAGGTCCGGGTCATTCTGCCTCACGGCACGGAGAAGGTGTGCCATACCGGCGACGGAAGCGAACTCCTCCGACTCCGGTGTAACGGACGTCCCGCTGATGAAGATAGCCGGGGACAGGGTGAGCAGGGCCGGCCTGCTCCATTCCCGGACAAACGCGGGGGAATTATAGATGGCGGGTGGAGAGCGCTGGAGCTGGGCGGCGTGTGCCGCAAGGAAGTCCAGCTCCGCTTCAGTGTCAGAAAGGACTACGTTCGTGACAGCCGCCTGGCCGGACGCTGTCTGGAGCAGGTTCTGTTCCGCCGACTGCATCAGAGCGGTGCTGCTGTCGTTTACCGCTTCCCTGCCAAGGGAGACGCTGCTCTCCCCGGCAAGATTCCCGATACCGGTAATGGTATACACTGCCACAAACCCCGTAATAAGAAGGGAGATGACCGAGAGGCTGAGGAACAACAGCAGGATCTTTGCCCGTACGTTGAGCCGGATTGGAACCATCATCGGAAACCTCCCCGGATTGCCAGCATATCCTCACCGGAAATACTGCCAGACTGCGATCCCGGAAGCGGTACCGATGATGAAAACGAAGACGAGCAGGAGGAGCGCTGCCGCTTCGCTGCCCAGTCCCCGTCCGCGCCGGCCGGTCTCCCGGGCGGGGGATGAGACTACATCCCGGTGGATCTCGATCTGCAGCCGCCGGGCACGGACGTACAGGATGCAGACTACGCCGAAAAAGAGGATGATGATTCCCGCGGACCCGAGGGTGACAGGGATGGGTTTCCCCTCCACGCTCATGATCCCGCCAAGCAGGATCCCGAGGAGGAACGTTGCGGTGATGAAATAAAACCAGGCATATTCCCGGGGAAAGACCAGTTCCTGCAGTTTCCGGTTCTGGGCTTCGGCTTTCCCGGTCATCTCGAGGTTCTGGTAGATGATCCCGAGCAGTGCACGGGCATAGGCATTGTAGGGATTGATCGCAACGGCCTGTTCCAGCGCATCAGTTGCCTCCGTTGGTCTTCCCAGTTTGTCGAGCGCAATACCCTTGTTGATCCAGAGATCCGAGTCGTACGGATCAACCCGCAGCGCCTGCTTTGAACAGGCAAGCGATTCCTCATACCGCCCGAGGCTGATGAGCGCAACGGCCTTGTTGCTGAGGATGGCGGTGTTGTCCGGGCTCGAAGAAAGGGCCCGGTCATAGCAGGAAACCGCCTCCGTAAGCCGGCCCTCCTGTGTAAGCTGGATCGCTTCCTCGCAGCCCAAGGGAAGATCGCTGTGCGGCATAATCGGTTACATACCGTTTCGCCCGGGGGTTAATAAACAATGCCTGTTGGATCTCCGCCGGAGAACCGGCGGGTCACACCTCCACGTGAAGGAATATGCGCACGGAAAGGCCGATGAGAAACGATATCGCAGAGATCCCCAGGCTGATAAGGATCATCTCGCCAAACCGGCGCCAGAACGGAAGGTCCCTGGCAACGGCGATATAGAAGGTGAAGGCAAATATGACAGCCACTGCCATCGTGAGGGTGAGGGCGAGCGCAGCGAACGGATTTGCCAGGACGAGGAACGGGAGAAGGAGGAGCGCCACGGTCACGATATAGGCAGACCCGGTATAGACCGAGGCACGGAACGGATCCGTAGCGTTTTCATCCGATCGCTGCGAGAGATATTCGGAGGCTCCCATGGAGAGGGAGGCGGCAACGCCCATGATGAGACCCGTTACGGCGATGAGCCGGGTGTTCTGGAGGGCAAAGGTGAGACCGGCCAGGGTCCCGGTGAATTCGACCAGCGCATCGTTCAGGCCGAGGACCACGGAACCCATATACCGCAGCCGTTCCTCGTTGAGAAGAACGATGAGGGCCCACTCGTGGGCTTCTTCATCGGAAAGGATCTGCACGACCTCCGGGTAGCGGGCGGACAGAGCGGGATCCACAACCTGAGCACGTCGCTCAACCTCCTCCATGAGCCGGATGGTAAACGTCATGCCGAGGACACGGGCTGCGGTATAATACAACAGGATGCGCAGGCGATCCGGTCCGACATCCTGCCCCGTATAGCGGTGCCAGATGCGGTAATGCGCGAGTTCCTCCGATGCGATCCGCAGGAGAACATCGCGGTTGCCGGGTTCCTGGGTGATGGCAGCGAGCCGGGTATAGATCTGGAATTCCGTGATCTCGTTCTTCTGGTACGTCAGCAGTTTTCCTGTGAAGTCCGAAGCGTTGCCTGGTTCCGGCATGGTGTACCGGTTGATTGATGGTGAAGACGGATATGCCTTACCATCCGCCATCCATCCGCTGTCAACGGGGGCCTGTTGATGAAAAAAATGATTCAGCTCTTCCTGCCACGGAAGAGCGCAAGGCCGGCGAGTGCGACAGCAGGACTCACCGGTGCTTTTTGGGTTGTCGGAGGGACCGCTGCCGTTTCCGGAAGCGTAATCACGACCGTTTCCGGCGGAACCGTAGCTGCGGTCGTGGGTTCTTTCAGGGTTATTGTCGTTGTTGCCGGTTGAGGGAACTGCGACCGGGAGAAACCGTACACGGCCGAACCGTCCACTACCGCGATCACGGAACCATCGCCGCTGACAGCAACACTACCGGCCCGGATGGGATTTTTAAGAGTGGTGGTCCCCAGCTTTTTCCCGCCCCGGTCGTACACCGCAACCGAATTATCCATGCTGCCGGCAACGATGGTATTCCCGTCATCAGAGACGGCAACGCTGGTGATCCAGTGCGAGGCTTTGTCCGTCCAGAGCAGGTTGCCGTACCGGTCCAGTGCCTGAACGGTATTATCGTCCCTCCCCACGACGATCGTGGAGCCGTCCCGCGACAAAGCGAACCCGAGAGCGTTCCCGCCGGGCAGGGCACGTTCCCATTCGAGCGTCCCGTCCAGGTTTTCACCCAGACGGTAAAACCGGATGCGGTTGTTGGTCACGCTGACAAAGGAGAGGTCGCCCGCATCGGTTTCAACATACTCCTGAGTCATGTTGGTATCCGTCCAGTTCGAGAAGAAGGTCAGGTTCGAGGTCTGGATGCCGTTCTGCGAAGTGACGACAATCCCGTTGCCGCTGGGAAAGAGCCGGAAATGGTTCATCACCGGCATGGTCCTGTTCTGCCGGATCCCGGACCCGTTCTGGCCGATGAGCCGGATGACGTTTGCGCCACCGGCAAGGATGAGGGATGCATCCGGCGACATGGAAATTTCGTTCACCGGCACATCCATACGATCGTCCCAGAGCATCAGGCCACTCCCGGAGATCAGGCGCACGTTCTGGTCCCGGGTTGTGAGGATGTAATTGCCGTCCCGGCTGACTACCAGTTTTGTCCCGGACCAGCCGGTCCAGAGTTTCCTCCCGTCGCGAGAGAGCGTGATCAGCTGATCGCCTCCGGCAACAATGGTTGACCCGTCCTGGGAGATAACCACAGTGGTGAGATCTCCGGATTCAGGTCCGCTGACGATCCAGAGAGGGTCTGTGGCAGAGGATACCGTCATGAATACGGAGGCAATGATGGAGAATACCAGAAAAGATCGCAGGATTGTACCGTTCATGGAATCATCAGAAAGAGATCGGGAGCGACCCGCGATAAAGATTCCGGATTAAAAATGGTTATTTCCTGCCGGGACGGGAAACGAGAACGGCCATGAGTACCGCAATGAAAAGGACAGCCGGGGACAGCGGGGATTCCGGTGTGGCCGTCTCAACCGGGTAGGGAGTGGGCAGCGTCTGCGGTCGTGTCGTGACCTTCCTGGTTGTAGTCCCGGGAGCAGAAATCGTGGTTGTCTCTTCAGGGGTTTCTGTCACAGGTTCTGCTATTGTCGGTATTGACCTTGTCTCATTGACAAACGATGATCGCGAAAAGCCATAGACTGCTGACGGGGCAACGAGCACGATGAGCTGCCCGTCCCCGGTCACACCGACAGAATCCGGCTTGATTGCATTTTTCACCGTGAAGGTCCCGAGGCGTGAGCCGGCATGGTTGAAGACATAGAGATTCCTGTCAAGGCTGCCGGCAGCAATGGTGTTCCCGTCATCGGATACGGCAACGCCATTGATGATGTCCGTTGCATTCGCCATCCAGACCTGCCTGCCGGTACGGTCCAGGACAAGGAGGTTCTCGCTCAGTGCGAGCACTATCGTAGTCCCGTCGCGCGAATATGCCATTGCCTGGGCATCACCGACAGGGAACCGCTTGTCCCACAGGATCGTCCCGTTCCCGGTATACATCCGTATGCGATTGCTGAAGGCCGTCACGAAACTCGATCCATCCGGGGCGACCGCGATGAGGTTCTGGGTCAGGTTCTCGTCCGCCCATTCCCGGTTCAGTTTCGGATCCATCAGCTGGATGTTCCTGCTGGTGGAAAGGAGCATCCGGTCTCCTGACGGCATGATCTTCACCCTGTTGATGGTCATGGTGTCGTTCGATGCAATTCCCTCCCCCGAGAAGGTCAGGGTCCGTATCTTGCCCCCGCCGGCAGCGGCGATAAAGGACAAATCCGGCGCCAGCGAGACATCCTTGACAGCGATCTCCATGTTCCTGTCCCAGACCAGGGTGCCGGCTCCTGAGAGGAGGCGAAGCTCCGTGCCCTTCCCGCTCAGGATATAGTCTCCCTGGCGGCTGATATCAAGCGAGGTGGCAGACCAGCCGGACCAGCGCTTTCTGCCATCCCTGGTGAGGGAGATCACCTGGTCGCCCCCTGAAACGATCGTTGATCCGTCCGCTGATATGACAACACCGTACAGCTGGCCCCCTACCGTACCGGGTTCGGTCCAGAGCGGTTGTATCGTATTCTCTGCCATGACCGCCGGAAAGAGCATGAAAATTGCTGCTGCGCAGAGCATTGAAAACCTGAAATTATTCATCACACACTCAGAAAAGTGGTTGCCTGTCCGCGATAAACATTCCGGTAATGGCCCATTGCATGACCGACGGTACGCGGCAGAACCGCGGCCCGCATCCCTGGAAATCGGGACAGGGGGGAAGGGCTGCCACGATACCGCCCGCAGCAGCAGTGTGCCGCATCTGCCGGCGTTCAATCCCCGCCGGCTGCCCGTTCGTCCGCCCTCCTCGGGGAATGCGGGTAGTAACATGAATCCCTTGGCCCGGGAATGGTGTTTATTGCTCCCGTGATACGCAAAGGGCGGCCGAAGGAATCCCGCTCGATGACCTTGCCGCGGACTGCCACCCATGCCCAGGTACCGTTCCGGTGCCGCAGGCGGAACTCCGCCCCGAAGACCGTATCCGGGTTCGTCATGTGCCGGAAAAACGCGACCAGGAGCCGCGGGAGGTCAAGGGGATGGCAGAGGTTCTTTGCGGCATTCACCGTGAACACCCCGCCATCGCAGGCCGGTATCTCAAGCACCCGGAATGCCCATTCATGGATATCGTGGATGAGCATCGTGCGCATGTCAACATCCCAGATACTGGTATCCCCGGCCTGCAGTGCGAGCGCGAGACGCTCACGGCTCTCATGGAGTTCACGCGCCTCGTTTCTTCGGACCGTCTGGTCGACAATGATGCCCCGGAGTCCGGTGACCCTGCCGGAATCGGGATTCCTGACCGTTCCTCCATAGATCAGGCCGTAGAAGGTGCTTTTGTCTTTCCGCTGAAGCAGGTATTCCTGGCCAACGCCAGTTTCTCCCGCGATCAGCCGGTGGATGTCCCTGAGTGCCCGCCCGCGATCCTCCGGCACGATATATTCACTAATACGGATCTTCCGGTCAAAATCTTCCTGACCAAGACCGAACATGGAGAGACAGACCCCGTTCGTGAATGTGAGGATCCCTTCAAGATCCATCTCATAGATCCCGACCGGGATCATATTGGCAAATCCCTGGTTCATTTCACGGGAGATACTCAGGTCATGCCTGATCCGGTGGACCTCGGTCATGTCCCGGACGGTCTCTATCGCACCCGTGACCGCGCCCGAAGAGTCATAGAGGAGGCTTGCCGAAGCCCAGACAAATGCACCTGCCCCTCCTCTCAGGAACGGTACGAAGAGTTCGGCGCTGATTTTGCCGTTGTTCGTATCGGCCCCGGGATACCGGGTTTCCAGGCCGGGGAGGTTGTGGAGAAGGTAATCGACAAGGACCGGGCGCCGGCTGCCGTAAAACGGGATGGCATACGCGTAATCGCCCTGCCCGATGATCTCATCCCGGGGAATTCCGGTCATCTGTTCCATGGCCCGGTTCCACGCGATCACCCTTCCCGATGTATCGATGACGCAAGTTGCATCGGGAAGGAAATTGATGATGTCGTTGAGCTCCTCCTGCGACCGTTTCAGTTCGGCCTCGATCTGCCTGCGTTCGATGGCCCGTACGGTCTTGTGCCGGAGCTCGGTGATCATCGACTTGAGGTCCGGGCCTTTCTGGATATAATAATCCACCCCGTTATTGACGGCATCGATCACGACATCTTCGCGACCTCGTCCGGTGAAAAGGATGAACGGCAGGTTCCCGTGCCGGGTACGGACGACTTTTAAGAATTCGATCCCGTCCATTTCCGGCATCTGGTAATCGGAGAGTATTGCATCGTACCGGGCAGATGGTATCCGCCTCAGCGCTTCCGAAGGGGAGGAAGCAGTATCCACAGTAAACTCACCTGTCCTCTCCATGAATATCTTGTTAAGGCCCAGCAGGTTCTCGTCATCGTCAACATACAAAATAGAATACATTCGAAAATTCCTGCCCGGCTATAAACGAACTGATATGTACCTGAGGATTATCCTGGGATTCTATGTCGTTGGATGATTATAATTCGAAGATATGATATATATGCGCTTTGATTTGTTCACGGCGGGATTCGAAACAGATTCAATAATTCCAGTAAGCCTCCGGGGGTCTTTCTGCGTTTTGCAGGAGAAATAAGCGTTTTTAAAAAAAAACCACGTCCGCAGGTCCGCCCCCGGATCCCGGGCAGGATTTGGAGGATCGGGATACGGCTGATGCAGGCACACGAAAAAACCGACCGGGGCCACGGAAGGTTACTTCTTCCGGTAGTTCTTCCCGACCGAGAATGCCTTATCGATCCGCTTTCCCACGTGCCAGTACGCAGACTGGGCATACACGATCGGGTCGCAT
>Ga0302253_1001375_pt1 | contig 14824 bp, 7 predicted proteins | sample AAG_RA_Trp_MG_FD_193537 | JGI IMG/M metagenome (GOLD analysis project Ga0302253, IMG submission 193537) | Enriched activated sludge microbial communities from anaerobic digester in WTTP, New Holstein, Wisconsin, United States - AAG_RA_Trp | ecosystem: Engineered > Bioreactor > Anaerobic >...
CAGGATTGAATCGGTGAATGAGCGGGGAGAGATCGAGCCCAAGGTCCTTGCCATTGTTCGGGACATCAGCGAGGCCAGGAGGGCAGAACGGGCACTCGAACAAGCCCGGAAGAAACTGGGGCTCCTGAATACGGTAATCTTCCAGGACATCCAGTCAACGGTCTTTGCCCTTTCCGCGTACATCCAGCTTTCGGGAAGCAGCCACGATGCAGTAAAGGTACTGACCTACATTGACAAGGAAGCGGTTCTCATCAGCAAGATCGTCAGCTCGCTGAACTTCACCAAGACCTACCAGGACCTGGGGATCCACCCGCCGAAGTGGCAGAATGTCGGGCAGGTCTTCCTGTACGCGATCTCGCACCTGGACTCCCTCAAGATCGAACGGCGCATGGAGGTTGAAGGTCTCGAGATCTATGCAGACCTGCTCCTGGAGAAGGTTTTCTTCAACCTGGTCGAGAACAGCTTTATCCACGGCCAGCGGATCACCGAGGTCTCGCTCACGTACCGCGAGTCCAAGGACGGGCTGGTCATCATCCTTGCGGATAACGGTGTCGGGATCCCGGACGAACAGAAATCCAGGGTCTTCGAGCAGGGCGGGGGGAGGGGCCGCGGCCTTGGTCTCTTCCTGGCACGCGAGATCCTCTCCATCACCGGGATAGTGATCCGGGAGACCGGCGAGGCGGGAAAAGGTGTGCAGTTTGAACTGCTGGTTCCAAGCGGTGCATACCGGTTCGCAGAACGACCAAAAGGAAAACAATAACTCCGGGATCCGGCGCGGGAGATCCTTTTTTCAGGGCATACTGTCCCGGCAGGCCGGGCAGTTTAAGGCATAGTCGCGGATCCCTTCATTCCACGGGGTAAAGCCAATGCAAACCGCAGGTTTTGTCAGGTGGATGCGGCAGTACACCTTCCCGTCACCGGCCCGGAAGAAGAACGGGCAGTACGTCAGCGTTCTTCCATTCGGATTGACCCAGTAATCGATACGAACCACACGGGGGAGGTCGGCTGCCGAAAGATCCCGTGCTGTTGATCGCCGCCCGTCTGCAAAGGTGATCCCCACATGCTGCAGGATATCGCTCCGTCCCTCTGTGATCCACGGTACGAGATCCTCCGGTATCCCCTTCTGGTCCCAGCCCCACTTCTCGCAGCACTTTCCGCACTGCAGGCAGTCCTGCTTCCCCATCATGGTCAGGTAACAGGTGTGTCAATAATCAGTATTCTAACTGGTGGTTTTTAAAAAACACGTGTCTCACACCACAAGAGCTTGAGGTAAGCATATTCTCGGCACGCCCATGTGAGAAAACCTCACCGGTACCGGGGGCACTAATCTCAAATACTACCAATGGCATATAAAACGCCATAAGAAGCCGTGATACCCTGCATTTTCCCAAAGGACCACAAGAGAATCATGCTCATAGAAGAGAACCGGACAACCAGATATTGTGAAGAGATGGGTGACTGACATGGAAACCACTCGTATACAAAATCCGGAACCCGGCAGGGACAGTCCACTCCCGGGGCACGGCACATCCCTTCCCGAAACGGCCTGGATTGTACTCATTACCGCGAGTGTTGTGGCAGTCCTGATAATTTCAGTCTACTGCCTGATGAACGGGATCACCATCATCTTCATGCATCTCTTTTACTTCCCAATCATCCTCCTTGCCTATCACTACCGGTACCGGGGATTCTTGCTCGCAACGGCCCTCTCGCTTGCGTATGTCGAGCTGGTGTATACCTTTGAAGGGAATCAGGCCGAGGTAGTAACGGGGGCATGGCTCCGGTTCCTTGTCTTCACCTGCATCGCCGCGGTGGTGGCGTACCTCTCAGAGCACATCATTCGGGACGAGACCGCCATCCGGGGGAGCGAGAAACGATACCGTTCGCTCTTTGAGAACATGCTCGAAGGCTTCTCCTATTGCAGGATGATCTACGATGATAAGGGAGAGCCCGCAGACTGGATCTATCTTGACGTGAACTCGGCGTTCGAACCGATGACCGGGCTCAAGGATGTCGTGGGAAAGAGGGTGCTTGAGGTGATCCCCGATATCCGGACTCTCACCCCGGGTATTTTTGAGACCTACGGGAGGGTGGCAACCACCGGTGTGCCGGAAGTCTTTGAGATCGATTTTCTCCCGCTCAAACGGTTCTACAAGGTCTCGGTCTTCTCCCCGGAACAAGGGTATTTTGTCACGGTCTTCGAGGACATTACCGAACGCAACCAGGTAGAGAAAGCGCTCCGGGTCAGCGAGGAGCGTCTCTCCCTTGCGCTGGATGCAACAAGCGACGGCTTGTGGGACTGGAACATTGCCAGTAACCGGATATACTGGAGCCCGCGAGCCTACCACATGCTTGGGTATGCACCGGATGAATTCCCGATAAGTTTCGAAACATGGTTGAATTTAATACATCCGGATGATCGCGAGGCAACAAAAACCGCCCTTGATATCCAGCTCAAAGAAGGGAATCCCTTCTCCGCGGAGTTCCGGTACCGGATGAAGGACGGATCCTGGAAGTGGGTCCTTGGGAGGGGCAGGGTCGTTGCCTGGGATACACAGGGCAGAGTAACGAGGATGGTCGGGACGCATGTCGACCTGAGCTGGAAGAAGCAGGCAGAAGAGGAGTTGCGCGACAGCGAGGAGAAATACCGCCAGCTCTTCCACAATGCCTCGGACGCGATCTTCCTGCATGACATCGCAGAAAATGGCATGCCCGGCCGGTTTGTTGAAGTAAATACGACCGCATGCGCAGTGCTCGGCTATTCCCGGGAAGAACTCCTGAACATGACAGTCGCTGACATCAATACCAGCCAGGACAAGGAGAAGGCCCCGGGCATTGTCGAAGAACTGGTCAGAACAGGCCATGCCCGGTTCGAGGGATTCCACACCCGGCGCGATGGCACGGTCTTTCCGGTGGATATCTCAGCGCATTACATACAGTTACAAGGACGCTGGATGATCCTCTCCATCTGCCGGGACATAACAGAACGCAGGATGGCAGAAAAGGCATTCATCGAGGTCAATAAAAAACTCAATCTCCTCTCCAGCATCACCCGTCACGACATCAACAACCAGCTCTTCTCGCTGAAGGCATTCCTTGAGCTGATGAAAGACACGCTTGAGAATCCGAAAGAGACCGCAGACTATCTCATCAAGGCAGAGCGAGCAGCGGGAGCCATTGAACGGCAGATCGCTTTTACCAAAGAATACCAGGATTTAGGGGTAACGGCGCCGGTCTGGCAGCCGCTTACGACCTGCGTGAATGACGCTGCCGGGGGACTGCCTCTGGGGGAGATCCGGATCGCGACAGAGCCAGCCAACCTGGAAGTGTATGCCGATCCCCTGCTGGAAAAGGTCTTTTACAACCTGATTGATAATGCCCTCCGGTATGGCGGCGAGAAGATGACGGAGATCCGTATCTTTTCCCTGGAGAGCAAAGAGGGACTTGTCATTGTCGTAGAGGATGACGGAAACGGCATCCCCATGGAGGATAAGAGCCGGTTGTTTACGAAAGGATTCGGGAAAAACACCGGGAAATCCTCGCGATCACCGGGTTAACAATTGCCGAAACCGGAATTCCGGGAAAAGGGGCGCGGTTTGAGATCCTGGTACCGCAACACGCATACCGCGTAAAGCCAGATCAATAGTCCGATCATCGGAGAGGACGGACATAGTATGATTCGAAAAGAGGAATGGGGAAAAAAACCCCGGTAGGTTTTCGGACTATTAAAAATCATACCTGCACGATGTCATCTGAATCCGGAAGAAGAACGGGCAGTATGTCAGCGTTCTTCCATCCGGATTGACCTGATAATCGATACGAACCACACGGGAGAGGTCGGCAAGCGTGAGGTCTTTTCCGGTAGAATGTTTCCGGTCGGAGAACGTGATCCCGACATGCTGCAGGATATCGGTACGCCCTGCCTCGATCCACGGGACGAGATCCTATGGTATACCCTTTCTGGTCCCATCCCCATTTCTCGCAGCACTTCCCGCACTGCCGGCAGTCCTGAACATCTGGTATTGTCGTTCCTGTAAAGAAATTATGGTGTTTTGGAATTTGAGATATCCGTCTTTCTCCTGTATTCGGTGAACCTTCTATTTCATGACGGGAGATTGCGCTGAAAAAATAATGGCGGGGAAATAGTATTATAAACAAAACCTCCCCATCCAGCATATCGGAATCAGGGCCGGATAGTCTGATGGCAGAGAATGACAATATCCCCAGTGAAGCAATTCCCCTGCAGGAAGAACTTTTCAAAAAAATTTTTGACAGCAGCCCGCTGGGAATTGCGCTCGTCACAAAAGAGCTGAGATTCTTTTCCGTGAACTCAGCCTGGGAGAACATGACAGGTTACCCAAAGAGGGAACTGCTCAGCCTGACGGTGAAGGACATCACTCACCCGGACCACATCTCAGGGGATATGGAAAATATCCGTATGCTCATGGAAGGAAAAATTCCGGTGTACCGGACGGAAAAGCGCTATGTCCGGAAAGACGGCAGCATCCTCTGGGGAAACCTCACGGTATCTGTGCTCAGGAGCGCGGCCGGCTCCGTGGAATACCTCATCGCCCAGATCGAAGATATCACAGAGCGGAAAGAAGCCGAGATCGCAATCAAGAAGAGTGAACAACAATTCCGTGAGACCCTGGAGCTTCTGGACGAGGGATATTATCACTGTACACTCGACGGAACGCTCATTGAACATAACCGTGCGTTCAACCGCATCCTCGGGATCGAAACGGGTAAAAATATGCGGGGCTTTATGATACCGGAATTCTGGCAGGCTCCAGAAAAAAGGGAGGAATACCTGAAGGAACTGAGGTCGAACGGGTTTGTCAGGATTATCGATGCAAAGACCATTGATGGTCAGCCCATCACGGTCCTGGCAAGTGCCCATCTCATCAGAGATGATGGGCGGGGCCCGACTATTGAGGGCACCTTCGCAGATATTTCTGATCTGCGTACCACGGAGAATGCTCTCAGGGAAGAGCGGGAATTCTCTCACCTGCTGCTGGATGCGTCGCCGGCATTTTACGTTGCTATCGACAGTAATGGCAGGACGCTGATGATGAACCGTGCTCTTCTCGATGCACTCGAATATACCGAGGACGAAGTGAAGGGAAAAGACTATATGGCATCGTTCGTCCCAGTAGAAGACCGCAAGAATTTACAACCCATTTTCGAAAAAAACCTGTCCGGAACAACGACCGTCAATATAAACCGCATTATCAGTAAATCAGGAAAGATCTTCATCGTGGAATGGCACGGGAATCCGGTACAGCAGAGACAGGGAAAAAAAGGAGGCTTCTTTGTGGGGGTGGGGATCGATATTACCGGGCGCCGCACGGCAGAAACCGCACTCCACGAGAGCGAGGAACGACTTCGTTCATTCATCGAGACAACACAGGACGCGATCACCATCATTGACGAGGACGGGCAGGTGATCGAATGGAATGCCGGGTCAGAACGGCTCTCCGGCATTTCCCGGGCTGATGCACTCGGGAAGTTCATATGGGATGTAAACTTCCTGCTCGTCCCACCGGAACGCCGGACGGAAGAAGTTCATGTGGCACTAAAAGAGTCGATGAAAAAAGCCCTTGCAACAGGCGTCCCGGTTTTTCCTGAACCCCGGGTTTTCGAGGCAGTCAGATTTGATGGCACACGGATCTTCTCACGTCATACGATGTTTCCCATCAAAACCGCCAGGGGGTTCCGGTTTGGTTCTGTTGTGCAGGATATCACAAAGGAGAAACTCGCAGATGAAGCCCTCCGCGAGACCACGAGAAAACTGCGCGAGGCCCAGGAACTAGCCCACCTGGGCTTCTGGTCGTGGGACGTGAAAACCGGGGATGTCGAATGGTCCGATGAAGTGTTCAGGATCTTCGGTCTCGATCCCAGCACGTTCATACCCACGATCGATTCGGTCCTTGACCGGTCACCCTGGCCTGAAGACCACGAACGGGACAAAGAGCTGATAAAGAGAGCAATAGATTCCCACGAACCGGGTACATACGAACAACGATTCCTCCGACCGGATAATTCCACGGGTTATTACTACTCGACCTTCCAGGGCCAGTACGACAATTCCGGCAACCTTGTCACCATTGTCGGGACTATCCTGGATATAACGGAACGAAGGAAGGCAGACGAGGCGTTGCGAGAGAGTGAGACCCGGTTCCGTACCCTTGTCGAACAGCTGCCCATTGGGATTGCCATAACACAGAGAGGGGAAAAAGGCGAAGCTGTTTTTTATTTCAACAAGAGCCTTACCACGATGACCGGATATACGATGGACATTATCCCCTCCTTCAATGCATGGGCTTTCCATGCCTATCCTGATCCGGAATACCGTCAGAAAATGATCGGCCTGGCAACGGAGATGTATGAGGAGGCTGGAAAAAACATCACGAGCGAGCCCCGGATTTCTCAGGTAACCTGCCGGGATGGTTCGATAAAAGACATCGAATTCCGTTATACTGACCTGGGGGTATTCGGATTCTGGACTGCACAGGATATCACCGAACGCCTGCGGGCGGAAGAACAGCGCGAGACCCTGATCCGGGAACTTGAACGGAAGAATACTGAACTCGAACGGTTTACCTATACCGTTTCGCACGACCTGAAAAGCCCACTCATCACCATCCGGAGCTTTGCGGGTCTTCTGGAACGTGATTCAGAAACGGGGAATCTTGAAATTCTGAAGCGCGACATCACGCGGATCAACAGCGCTGCCGAGACGATGCAAACACTTTTAAAAGATATCCTTGAACTCTCCCGTGTTGGGAGGCTTATCAAACCCCCCTCAACGGTTTCCTTTGAGACGATAGCCCGGGAAGCTATCGATCTTCTTGCAGGCCCGGTTACCGAACGCGGCGTTGAAATCGATATTGCTCCCGGCCTTACCGAAGTCCAGGTGGATCACGTACGGATACGGGAAGTGCTTGTCAACCTGATCGAGAACGCGATCAAGTTCACCGGCACCCGGCCGGATCCGAAAATCTGGATCGGTGTCGATACGGAGGGGCCGGAGCCGGTCTTCTTTGTCCGTGACAATGGCATTGGCGTTGACCCGCGATACCTTAACCGGATCTTCAACTTGTTTGAAAAACTGGAACCTGCGATCCCCGGAACGGGCATCGGCCTTCCCATCGTCAAGCGGATCATCGAAATGCACGGTGGCAGGATCTGGGCGGAATCAGAGGGTTTGGGGAAAGGGACGACGTTTAAGTTTACCCTGCCGGTTCCCTGAGCGAATATCAACGAAGTCGCTCCCAGGGACGTTCCAAAAAGACATCCAAGATCATTTATATGGGAAGGAGGAAATGACGATCCATCACAGCCATCTTCCCGACCGGCACTATTGCCAGCAAAAGACAATCTTCCCAATAATGGGACGGGAAGCCTGACATGATACCCATGACCCGTATTCTTATCGTCGACGACAATGCGCAGAACCTGTACCTGCTGGAATCGATCTTAAAACCAAAACATTTCGAGGTAGTCTCCGCAAGGAATGGCGCTGAGGCGCTGGATGCAGCAGGAAAAAATCCTCCGGACCTGATCATAGCGGACATCCTGATGCCGGTCATGGACGGATTTACGCTCCTGCAGAGATGGAGAGCAGATGAACGCTTCAGGAATATCCCGTTTATCTTCTATACAGCCACGTACACCGATCCGAAAGACGAAGCGTTTGCACTGAAACTCGGAGCGGATCGCTTCATCATTAAGCCGCAGAAGGCCGATACTCTTTTCCAAATTGTCAGTGAAATCCTGGAAGAGAGCGGACGAAAGAAAGCTGTTCTTTCGGCACATGCGCCGGATGACGAGAGAGAGATCCTGCGCGAATATAACGAGGTCCTGTTCCGGAAACTCGGGAAGAAGGTAATGGATCTCGAGAACGAGATCGTTGAGCGTCACCAGGCAGAGGAGATGACAAAACTTGCCAACCGTAAACTCTCCCTGATGACGGACGTAACATCCCAGGATATCCAGAACAAGGTATTCGCCCTCAGGGGATATATCGCTCTTATAGAGAAACACCAGCATGATGAGGAATCGTCATCCAGCATCGGCAGGGTTCTGGAAATCCTCGATGCAATTGATTCCATCATCCAGAGAACAACAGAATACCAGCAGATGGGCCTGGGCCAGTTGCGCTGGATCCCGGTTGACCGGATTATCCAGATGCAGATGTCACTCCAGAGCCAGAAAAATAAAATCACATCTACCTGCAACCTGCACGGCCTGGAAATCTATTGCGATCCGTTGATTGACCGTGTTTTTTACAATCTCATCAACAATACCATCAGACACGGGGGAAAAACCAGCAGCATTTCCTTCTCATTCCGCGAAGAACCTGGCAGGCTTGTCCTTGTCTGCGAGGATGATGGCGTGGGGATCCCTCCTGAAGAGAAACCAAAGATCTTTGACCGCATTGCAGGGGGAAAAGGAAAGTTCGGGCTCTTCTTTGTCCGTGAATTTCTCACCTTGTCCGGGATGACGATCACGGAAACGGGCATTCCGGGCAAGGGTGCCCGGTTCGAAATTGCTCTGCCGGAAGGTTCGTTCCGGTTCTCCGACCCCGTATGATTTCTTCGCATGGATCGGGCAGGATTCCAAAGATCTCTGGTGAACGCCGACGTTACAGTGATACGGAACTCCCTGTCATCTGATCCATCCCCCGACACCATCCCCTCCGGGCCCTTCCAGCCACCCCCCTCAGAAAACAAGACTCCGGGGCTGACTCCTATCCTCACATGATACTATTCTGTACTCTCCGGTTATTCTCAGCATAACCACGCCGGAACGGTAAAAGAAGACAATAGCAGGTTTTTCCATGAAACCCTCCCAAAAAAGTGCCGAAACTCTCCGGTTGCCCGGATACCAAAAAGGGGAATCGGAGCCTTTTACAGGCCCGGATTGATCGTGTCCCCCAAAATGGGTGGTGGAGCCCCCCTGCAGGAAAACTGCGAACTCACGAGTTATTCTCCGAGGGAGGAAACCCCATGGAATGGGGTCCCCCCTGGCGGTACTCCCCAATGGAAGCTATGCCCGGAAACCCGGGCCTGTCGATCAGGATTGGCACCCCATCGGCCCTGACCTCAACGAGCCGGTCATCGAGCACCCGGAAGTACTCCCAGGTCTTCCACGGCGTGAGCAGCCAGAGCTCGCGGGCTGTCACGGGCGTGAGGGGAATGCGCCGTAAAAAGTGGACATCCGCCCGGAAATTCGCGGCGCAGTCCTCCGGGTCAGTGATGTGCATTGGCGTACGCCGGATACGGACAAAGACCGTAAGCGCGTCGGAGAACACAACGAAGTCAGTCCGGGACTCTTTGAAAAGATCGCGGTCCATCACCTGCCCGCGTGACAGGGCATTCTTCATGGCCTGCCGGATCGCAACGAGAGGAGGAGGGCCGCGGGTCATCACGGAAGCTCCTGGCTCTTCACACCATCCGGTTGGTTCACTCCCCCGGCAATTTCTGCAGGGGATTTGTTCCGGGCCGAAGAGGGACACCGTTCCAGTCGCTGTTCGATTTCATCAATCCGCTGGCCGAGATCAGTAATCTGGAAAAGAAGATCATCACGGATTGCGTCCTGCCGCTCGATAAGCGAACAGATGAAATCACGGAACGATGCGTCAAGGGAATGACAGGAGATATCAGAACCGGGATCTTTCAGGTTCCGCATGGTCCGGCTCCGGATTTTTCTGGCTTCATCCGGTGTTTTTATTGGAGAAGTCCCGAGCAGTTCGGTCTTCCTTACTACGTTTTGCACCGGCCGGAATGCCGGTGCATCTTCGGGCACGTGTCGCCGGGCCCATTGAAGTTCGTTGCTTTCTTTCGTACGGGATGTGGATGCATCAGGGCTGGCAGGGCAGGATTCTTTTCTGCGGGCCTGATCCCCGATGCATTCCTTGTCTGGATCGTGTGGTTTCATGATACACCTTCACAGGTACACTGGCAGGCATCTGTTCACTGCCAACCGCGTCTGTTACCGTGGCGATCACATCCGCAATTTCCCCGCACCAAGGAGTAGCCGCGTCTTCATTCCGGAATCCCTGCGGGCTTCCGGTCCACCGGACCGCGATCACGGAGCCGGGCGCCGGGATTGCTGAACGGAGGTAATAACATATTGGATATTATTTTATAAATATTCTATAGATATTTCTGGATCAGTGAAATATCTTTTTTGTCCCATGAACCATGTGCGCACGAAAGCACCGTATGCAGAGAGCCATTTGCTGCCATGACCGGAAGACTTTTTTTTAAACCGCGGTCACGAAACGAGACGCGATTGTTCCGGCATGGTAATGCCTTTGAAGGATCCGGCAGCGAAAACTATTGTCCGCTCACCCTGCCACCACCTTGACATCCCTTTGTTCACCCAAAATACTAATACAAGTGAGAGAAAAGAGAAAACTTTATGGCTGATCTGACCGGGGAGCCTTTCCATATCCTGCTTGTTGAGGACAACGAGGACCATGCTGAACTGGTCATCCGCGGGATGCGGGACCAGCAGGTGGTGAGCATCATACACCATGTCCCGGATGGCGAGAAGGCCCTTGATTATCTTTTTACCAGGGGCGCATACAGCGATCCGGAAAAGAACCCCCGGCCAAACCTTGTGCTCCTCGACCTCCGCCTTCCCCGTGTCGACGGGCTCGATGTCTTAAAAACGATCAAGTCGAGTCCGGAATTCCTCCGTATTCCGGTCGTCATCCTCACCAGTTCCGAAGCCGAAAGCGATATTGCCCAGTCATATGACTACCATGCAAACAGTTACATTGTCAAACCCCTGGATTTCAGGTCCTTCACGCGGCTGATGAAAGATCTCGGGTCCTACTGGATGAGCTGGAATGCACAACCGGCCAGAGACTGACATTGGGGAGGAGAGGATACGGCACCACCGGAATCCAGAGAGGCACCAGATCGCGTCCTCCACATCCTGATCATCGAGGACGATCGTGACCATATCGAACTCATCCTCCAGGCTTTCCGGCAGGACCCCGGGCAGATTCTCATCAATACTGCGGCAACCCTGAAAAAAGCGCGGGAGAGTATCGCGCGTGAAAGCCCGGACCTGATCATCGCAGACTGGAACCTTCCCGACGGCAGGGGGATCGATATCATCAGCCGGGAGGATGGCAGGGTCACAACCCCGTTAATTGTCATGACCGGGTACGGGGACGAGCGTCTTGCCGTCGAGATCATGAAGTCCGGCGCTGTTGATTATATCGTCAAGTCGGCAACGGTCTTTGAAGACCTCCCGAACATCTCGCGGAGGGCGATCCGGTTCTGGGAAAACCTTCAGGAGAGGGTGCAGGCGGAACGGGCACAGCAGGAGACCCAGAAACGTCTTGCCGACATCCTCGCATTCCTTCCCGATCCGGTGCTCGCGATAGATAATACCGGCACGGTGATCGCATGGAACAATGCAATGGAAGATCTCACCGGTGTCCCTGCTGCGGAGATGATGGGCAGGGGAGACCACGAGTACAGCATCCCGTTTTACGGGGAACGCCGGCCAATCCTGGTCGACATTGTCTTGGAGGACGATCCTGCCATCGAGGAGAAATATCATTATATCAAACGCGATGGCCGGAAGATCGTTTCTGAGACATTCATACCGGGCATGTACGGGGGAAAAGGGGCCCATCTCTGGGGGACTGCAGCTCCCATTTTTGATCCTGCAGGAAACATTGCCGGCGCTATCGAGGTGATCCGGGATATTTCTGCCCGCAAGCAGACGGAAGAAGAAGCAATTATTAAAAATATCCTCCTTTCAACACAACAAGAGACCTCGCCTGATGGGATCCTCATCGTGGATGATAACGCAGTAATCCTTAATTATAACCGTAAATTCGCCGAGATATGGAATATTCCTGACGATCTCATCGTATCTCTTAAGGACGAGCCCCTCCTGCAGTATGTAATGGACCAGATTGTAGAACCGGAAACGTTCCTTGCCCGGGTAAGATATCTTTATGATCATAAGGATGAGAAGAGTTCCGAGGAACTGCTTCTTAAAGACGGGCGGATACTGGAACGGTTTTCTGCGCCCATGCTGGGGGAGAACGGAAAATATTTCGGGAGAATATGGTATTTCCGGGATATCACCGGGCGGAAACGGGCTGAACAGATCATCAAAGCCAATGAAGAAAAATTCCGCACCCTCATTGAAAATGTGCCCGATTTCATCATCGTTCACCGCGAGGGGATCCTCCTTTTTGTCAGCCAGGCAGCTTCCGAGGTGACCGGGTATTCCCCAGACGAACTCATCGGCAGAAAGATGCTGGATTTCATCATCCCTGAAGACCGGGAACGCATTGTTTCTGCGATGCAGCGGCGCATGGAAAACGAGCCGGTTGAGCCGTACGAGATCAGGATACTGACGCGATCGGGCGGGCAACGCCAGGTCATCATCCGTGGCAGCAGGATCGAATTCGAAGGGAGCCCTGCATCCCTGAATGTCCTGACCGATGTTACGGAGATGAGGAGAGGTGAGAAACAACTTCTTCTTAAGAACATCGTATTCGAAGCATCGATCACTGCCAACAGTATTGCGGATAAAGCGGGAATTATCACCGATGTAAACCCGGCATTCCTGGCCCTCTGGGGATATAAAGAAAAAGAGGAGGTCATCGGAAAACCGGTCAGTTTTTTCTTTGCTGATGAAAATATGGCCCCGTCATTACTGAACATACTGGACACCTCCGGACACTGGAGCGGAGAGTTCGTTGCCAGAAGAGCGGATGGTTCAACCTTTTTCGCATTCGCAACGGCGACGAAAATCATCGATGATAGGGGGGAGAAGATCGGGTACCAGTCAACCTGTCTTGATATCAGCGAGCAGAAACGGACCGAAGTGAGCGTGCTGGAAAGTGAGGCAAAATTCCGGGACCTTTTCAACAACATGAGCAGCGGCGTGGTTATCTATGAACCGGTATCCGGAGGACAGGACTTCATCATCCACGATATCAACCATGCCGTCGAGATGATTGAGAAGGTGCGAAAGGAGGATGTTATCGGCAGGAGTGTGCTCCAGGTATTTCCCGGCGTTTCAGAGTTCGGACTTTTTTCTGTCTTCCAGCGGGTCGCTAAAACCGGAATTGCGGAGGCTTTTCCCGTGGCGCTCTACAAGGACAGCCGGATCTCCGGGTGGCGGGACAACTACGTTTACCGGCTCGAATCCGGAGATATTGTCGCAATTTACGAAGATGTGACAGAGAAGAAACAGGCGGAAGAAGCAGTACGGGAATCCAACGAACGATTCAAAATTATTTCCCATGCGACAAACGATACCATCTGGGACTGGGACTTAAAGACCGGCCACTTGTGGTGGAGCGAGGGAATTTTCAACGTTTTCGGGTACAGGGAGGGTGAAATCGAATTCTCCATTGAAACATGGGAGAGCTTTGTCCATCCTGATGAGAGGGAACGGGTGGTAACCGGACTTCAGAAAATGATTGAGACCGGAGGTGAAAACTGGTCCGATGAGTACCGGTTCCGGAGAGCTGATGGATCCTATGCAGATGTCCTTGACCGGGGTTTCATTATCCGCGATTCAGCGAAAAACGCAGTCCGGATTGTTGGTTCAATCCTCGATCTCACTGAGAGGAAGGCCTCAGAACAGGCGCTGGCCAATGAGGCAGCCCGCCGGCGGATCCTGGTGGACCAGTCCCGGGACGGTATTGTAACCCTTGACCAGGACGGGAAAGTCTTCGAGTCAAACCAGGGGTTTGCCGACATGCTCGGGTATACTCCGGAAGAGATGAAAGACCTCCATGTCTGGGACTGGGAGGCGGTTGCGACAAAAGAGCAGCTCGAGGACATGATCAGCAGCGTGGACGAAAGCGGGGACCATTTCGAGACACGCCACCGGAGAAAGGACGGCACCCTGTTTGACGTGGATATCAGCACGAATGCCGCCGTGTTCTCAGGCCAGAAACTGATCTTCTGTGTTGTCAGGGATATCTCTGACAGGATGGCAGCAGCCCGGGCACTGGAGGCAAGCGAGCAGAAATTCCGTTCCCTTGTGGAATATTCTCTCGAAGTAATTTTCATTCTCGACATGGAAGGAAAAATATTGTTTTCCAATACTGCTGCTGCAAGGATACTGGAGGCGGGTACCCCGGGCGAACTCAATGGCAGGAATGCTATTGAATTTGTCGCCCCCGAGTCCCGGGAGGATGCAATCCGTGATTTTGAGGAAGTGGCAAAGGGCCATGACGCCTATCTGGCCCGGTACAAGATTATCACAGCAAAAGGAAAGGAAATTTATGTTGAGAGCATTGGCAAGGTCATAACCTATGGAGGAAAACCTGCCAATCTCCTCTCGTTACGGGACGTCACCGAACGTATCCGGGCTGAAGAGGCAGTCCAGCAGAACGAGACGCGGTTCTCGGCCCTGATCCAGAATTCATCGGATATCATCCGTGTGCTTGACCGCGAGGGAAAAATTACCTATGAATCAGATTCTTCTGAACGGATACTCGGATACTCCACGGGATCCCTCATCGGAAAAGACCCCATGGATTACATCCACCCCGATGATCTTGTACAGGTGAAACAGGCTCTCCAGGGTGTTTTCAACCGGACAAATTTGGGTATTCCTGTGGAGTTCCGGATCCGGAAAGCTGACGGGGGATACATCTGGGTCGAAGCCATAGCAAATAACCTGCTCGATGTTCCCGGTATCAACGGGATAGTTGTCACCACCCGGCCGATCCAGCAGAGGAAAGAGGCAGAGGATGCCCTTCGTAAAAGTGAACAGCGCCTCCGCCTTGCCCTTGAGGGTGCCGATGCCGGGTTCTGGGACT
>Ga0302253_1001377_pt1 | contig 14818 bp, 19 predicted proteins | sample AAG_RA_Trp_MG_FD_193537 | JGI IMG/M metagenome (GOLD analysis project Ga0302253, IMG submission 193537) | Enriched activated sludge microbial communities from anaerobic digester in WTTP, New Holstein, Wisconsin, United States - AAG_RA_Trp | ecosystem: Engineered > Bioreactor > Anaerobic >...
GATGACGGGATAACCCTCTGCTTTAGATGCCACCGGGAGGCCGAGAAACACCCCAGGGCATTCCGGCAGATGGTCGAGGACAGGTACCTGGGAGAGGAAAGAATGACTGTGATCACCCAGGCGGCGAGAGCGGTCTGCAAATGGACCGTGGAACAATTAATCGAGATACGTGATCAACTCAGACAAGGAGCGTAAATGGAAGTTAAGGATTTGAGACCAGCAGCATACAACCCCAGGAAAATAACCGAATGGAACCTCCAGGCTTTGGGAAAAGCCATGAAGGAATTCGGCGACCTGTCGGGAGTAATACGAAACGTCAGAACCGGGAGCCTCATTGGAGGCCACCAGCGCCTGAAGCACTTTGACCCTGCCTGGCAGATCGTCAAAGAGAAGCACGAGGACAACGTCGGGACCGTCGCCCAAGGATACATCGAGACCCCGTTCGGCCGATGGACATACCGGGAAGTGGATTGGGACCTGGAGAAGGAAAAGGCAGCGAACATCGCAGCCAACAAACATGGGGGAGAATTTGATCTCCCGGCATTAAGCGAATTGCTCCTCGAACTGGACACCGGCGCCATCGATATGGACCTGGTCGGATTCTCGCCAGATGAACTGGAGAAGCTCCTGGCGGGATACCGGGTAGGAGACGGAGACGTTAAGGAGGACAACTTCGATGCCGAGGCCGAGGCCGAGAAAATCGAGGAGCCGATATCGAAGCCCGGAGACATCTGGATCCTCGGGCGCCACCGGCTCATCTGCGGAGACGCAACGGCCCATGAGGACATCGCCCGGTTAATGGCCGGACAAACTGCGGACATCGTCTGGACAGACCCGCCCTATGGCGTCAGCTACACCGATAAAAACGACTTCCTCAACAAGGCCCGGACAGGAACCGGACACAAGGCGATTGCCGGCGACGACCTCCGGGGAGACGATCTGCAGTTTATGCTGGAGAAAGCCTTCGAAAACATGAGCGCCCATACCAAGGCGGGAGGCTGCGTCTACGTCGCCCACGCCGATATCAACTCGGCATTTTTTCGGAAGGCCATGGTAGCCGCAGGATTCTACGTCAGCCAGAGCCTGATATGGGTCAAGAACAGCGCCGTCCTCAGTAGGAACGACTACAACTGGAAGCACGAGCCGATCCTCTACGGATGGCGAGAGGGCGCCGCGCATTATTTTTGCCAGGACTTCACGCAAACAACCGTCATCGATGACGAGGCGGACCTGACCAAAATGCCCAAGGAGGCCCTGGTCTCCTACGCGGGGGAACTCCGGCAGATGGTCCCGACGACGATCTTCCGGGAGGACCGGCCGCAAAAGAACGACCTGCACCCGACCATGAAGCCCATCGGTCTGGTGGCTAGGATGATCAAAAACAGCAGCAAGGTAGGTGAGAGCGTCCTGGACGTTTTTGGCGGTTCCGGAACGACCCTCATGGCAGCGGAGCAGACCGGGAGAAACGCATTCCTCTCGGAACTCGACCCAATTTATTGCGATGTGATCAAGCTCAGATGGGAACAGTTCACCGGCAACACAGCCAGGAAGGAGGATATAACTGCTTATGAAAATCCAACAAAAACAAAGGAAATCGGTTAAAATCAATTGCTTTTTAACCAAAAATATAGTATATTATAGGAGTGAAATATGAAAGTTATAAAGGTAACGAAAGATTATTACGAGACAGAGGATGAGAAGGTTTATTTTTTCGAGCCTTTGGAAAAAGAAATATCAGTTGAAGATATGCAGAAGATTGTGGATGCAAACGAGAAATTAGTTAAGGAGTTGAAAGATGGAAGTAAATAAAATTTATAATGAAAATTGCTTGGATACTATGGCAAAAATGCCTGATGGTTTTATTGATTTAACAGTAACAAGTCCACCTTATGATAATTTGAGAACCTATAATGGATATAGTTTTGATTTTGAGGCAGTAGCCAAGGATTTGTTCAGGGTAACTAAACAAGGTGGGGTTGTTGTTTGGGTGGTTGGGGATGCAACAATCAAAGGAAGTGAAACAGGAACATCTTTTAAGCAAGCATTATTTTTTAAGGAATGTGGTTTTAATCTACATGATACCATGATTTATGCAAAAAATAGCTACATGCCATTAACACATAATAGATATGAACAAGCATGGGAGTATATGTTTGTTTTTAGTAAAGGTAAACCTAATACATTTAACCCAATTATGATTGATTGCCTGACTGCTGGAAGTAAGCGCAATCGTGGGGGGAGCAAGGCAAAGGAGTGTAGTTATGCTGAACGGTTGCGGGACGAAAGAACAGAAGTGAATCAACAGAAACAGCATCCCAATGTATTTTATTACGATGTTGGCAAGGGGGATAAAACTGAACACAATGCACCATTCCCCGAACGATTAGCTAATGACCATATCATTTCGTGGAGCAATGAAGGTGATATAGTTTATGACCCATTCATGGGAAGCGGAACAACTGCAAAAATGGCAATTCTAAATAACAGGAACTGGATAGGTAGTGAAATATCCAAAGAATACTGTGAAATTGCAGAGAAGCGAATAAATGAAAATCTATAAAATCACAGAAGCAAGCGAATATCTTGGGATGTCAATTAACACACTCAAGACGCTTGCCAACAACGGGAAAATAAATTCTTTCAAAACTTCTGGTCAGCATAGGCGTTTTCGTCAAGATGATTTAGATGCTTATATGGGAGTTGAGAAAGAGAAGCAAGAAAAGTTGACTGTGATTTATGCAAGATGCTCAACAGCAAAACAGAAAGAAAACCTTGAACGACAAAAAGACAGGTTAAGAAAACACGCAGAAGCCAAAGGTTACAAGTATGTTTTGATTGATGAGATTGTCAGTGGGATAAATGAGAAGCGAAATGGCATACATAAGTTAATTAAGATGTGTTTTGAAGGTAAAGTTGAGAGAATACTGATTGAATATAAAGACAGACTTGCCCGATTTGGTTACGAGTATCTTGATGCCATTTTCAAAAATCTCGAAATTACGGTTGAGGTTGTTGAGACAAAAGAAAAGAAATATGAAGAAGAATTAGCAGAGGATATTATGAAAATTCTTACCTGTTATTCCGCTCGTTTTTATGGAAGGCGTGGCGGTAGAAAGAAGAAAAATACGGCTGAGAATGAGCCTATCGAATCTAATGGAATTTAAAAAGGAGGATTGATGGACATCGACACATTGATCCAAGAGATACGCAAGGTACTCAGATCATACGAAGCAAGCGCTGACAAGGCCGGGATGATCCGGGAGATAATAGATAACGCAGAAGCAGAACTCAAAACCAAGGAGGAGAAATGAGAGAAAGCACGGCACTGGTCACAATGGATGAAATTCAGGATTATTGTAGAGCGATAAATCTTCCATGTTCAGAGAGATTGATCATGAAATTGCACAGAGAGGACGGTTTTCCTATCATGAAATTGGGAGATCAGTGGGAGAGCGACAAGGATATCATTCGATCATGGAGGATGAGCCGGCTGCGGAAAAAATCTCGTATTGATATGAGCTACGTCGAAGAGCGGAATCAATTTATCCTGCAGGCAGAAAAGTATGCCAACGGAGTGTGCGGGAAAACCCCACCCAAGAGCAGCGACAAGGAAACGGGGGAGAGGTGGGCGGCGGATTGGAATTATACCTACCACTCAGAAATAAATCGACTTTGGAGAGAGTACGAGCAGAAGAAACGGATCGCCGCCGAATTCGCCCGGAATGAAGCCAAGCGGATCTACAGGGAGAAGCTGGGCGAATTGATGAAGGCCGTGGAGAAGTAGACCGGAACGTGTTGAATTTCGAGGCCATGTATTTTTGAGGTCAGGAGAATAGCAAAATAAAAAATGCGCCAACCAAACCAGGAAGGCGCCTTTTTTATCTGCGCATAACGCCGCAAGCTCCTCCATGCACTTCTCTCGCTTTGACAGAAGCTCAAAATAAACGTCAGGAACAAATCCCGCAAAACCTGTCAAGAAAATTGTTTGCGCGTAGAGGCATCGTCGGAGCATCGTCCAAGTATCGTCCAAGCATTGTTTAAGCATTTTACGTTCACGCGCCCCAAACCACCCAAAAAACATGGGTTATAATTCCCATCAACATACCAATTCACCCTCAAACAGGAGAAAAACGGCTCATGGCCAAAGTTGGACGAAAGCCCATTGAGATAGACATCAAACAGGTAAAAGCCCTCGCGTCACAACAGCTAAGTGACCAGGATATTTTCACAATTCTCCATATAAGCAAGGACACATTCTATAAACGCAAGAAACAATTGAAAGAATTCTCTGACGCACTGGCCGAGGGGAGAGCGATCGGCATCGCCAACATCACAAACAAAGCCTACCAAAAGGCCATGGCAGGTGACGGGGAGATGATCCGGTTCATCCTCGAGAGGAAGGCCGGATGGAAAAAGGAAGACAGGGTCAATGTCGGGGGGAAGATAGAACAGGACCATGAGCATAAGCATACCCACGAGTTCGTTGTCGGACCCGCTGTACAGGATTTTCTGGCAGAAGTTGGCCTCATTACCAACGGAGCGGGACAGGACGATAGCCCTGCGGGAGGCAGCGAGGCGTGACCTTTACTTCCTGGCCAAATTTATCCTCGGATATTACTGGCTCACCAGCCCGGTCCATTCTGATTTTTGCAGGGAGATCGAACGAGAGCGCAACCTGTCCTTATACCTGCTGCCACGAGGCCACTGTAAGACTCAACTCTTCACCATCGCAGACGGAATCAGGCAGTACCTCAACGCCCCAGCCGAGCCCATCGCCATCGTATGCGACGCCCTCAAAAGGAGCGTCAAGAAGACCCGGGCGATTAAATGGCATTTTGAAAAAAATCTTCTCTTCCGGGAACTGTTCCCGGACCTCACCTGGGAGAACCCATTCAAGCAGAGCCCAAAATGGACAGACGAAGAATTCATCCTCCCCCACCATACTGGACGCCAGGAACCGAGCTTCCAGGCAACCAGCCTGGAGAACCAGCCGACCGGTCTTCATTTCCCGGTCATTAAGTGTGACGACATCGTCACGCCGGAGACCTGCACGACACGGGACCAGATGGACAAGTGCCGTGATGGTTACGGACTCATGCGTTCTTCTATTCTGCAGACCGGAGGGAACATTCAGATCGCGGGGACTATTTACAACGACGGAGACCTCCACTGCGACATGGCCAGGGAGGGCACAGGATACACCGTATATCGCAAGCCGGCGATCGATCCGGATACGGGACAAGCCCTCTGGCCGGAACAGTTCAACCTCGATGTGCTGACGGCCATCCGCAAGGACCCCACGGTCGGCGAGTATATTTTCTCCTGCAACCCAGGGTACGCACCGGTATGGATGGCGGACGGAACATTCAAGGCAATAGGGGAGATTAACCCAGGCGACGAAGTCGTCGGTTATGTTTTCGGGCAAGGGCACAAAGCGCACATCAAACGAGCAAGAGTGACGGAAGTGAACAGCAGAATGGCGGAAACGGTCAAATTAACCATGGAGAGCGGACGAGAAATCATCTGCACGCCCGACCATCAATGGTACACAGGACGCTTCGGGACGGAGATTGACCGGAGATACGATGTCCCCAGGACGCGCCCACCGTACCTCCCCGCAAAAGTCGGACGTCGTCTGATGCACGTAATCGACCCACCGTCAGGTAATAAGCAGCAGTGTGAGTGGGCATACCTCGCAGGAATGATAGACGGTGAAGGCGCCTGTAAATATGGGTCAACCGTGATTACGCAATCCCGCACCAAGAACCCGGCAGTAACAGCCAGAATTGAAGAAAACCTCACTGCATTGCAGATCCCGTTCAAGATCTATCGGGATAAAAGGGGACGCAAGAGCGCGGAGATGTTTGTAATCAACGGAGGGAAGCAGACCAAGGTTGACATCATCAACTACGGACAGCCCGCCAAAGCATCCCAACTGATGCAGACCATATGGGACGAGCCGGGATGTTTTATCGATCTACAGGACAAAGTCGTCGCCATCACGCCGCACAAAAGAGAGCGTGTCTATTCAATGGCCACGAAGACTGGGAACTACGTCATATGGGGATATGCCTCAAAGAACTGCCAGTACCTCCTGGACCCAAGCCCCGAGGACGAAAACGCCTACTTCAAGCTGGCCGACTTCGGGCGATACCGGGAGCGGCCAAAGTACCTGAACATATACGCGGTCATCGACACCGCACTGAGCGAGAAGACCACAGCCGACTACACCAGCATCATGGTCGTCGGCGTAGGGAGCGACAACCGGATTTATATTCTGGACGTGATCAGGGATCGATGGGATGCCCTGGGAGTAGCAACAAAGATGTTAGAGGTTCAAAAACAGTACAAACCGCTGATATGGGGATGCCAGGGCGACAACATCATCAAGGCCATCGGCCCATTTTTACGCAAGATGATGGGGGAGAAAAACATCTACATCAACCTGCAGACGGTCACAAAGCAGAACCAGGACAAGATCGCCAACGGCAGGAGCATCCAGGGACGGGTACGCCAGGGATACGTCCTGCTTCCGGAGCGAAGCATCAACCAACCCGATTGGTTACAGCCCTTGGAACACGAGATCAGGCGCTTCCCCCGGGGAGAACACGACGACCAGGTCGACAACCTGGCTACCGTCGGCCACCTGATGGACAGCATGGCCGCGGCCAACGACAAAGAGAAGAAGCTCAAGGACATCGTAAACCAGCACATCGACCATGTCGAGGGGAAGAAAAAGCCCTCATTGGAGGAAGCGGCCCACATCGAGGCCCAGCGATTCATCCGCAACACCCGTAACCAGCACCGAGATAGGAGGATATTCCATGATCTGGATTGACGTAGCGGCAGGAGCAACCATCGTCGCCATTCTTGCGTTCGCCTTTATCGGCGTCATTTACCTTGGATTCCAGATGGGTAGGCAGAGCGCCGGCCATCCACCCGCCAGGATACTGCCGCCCGATGCGCCCAAAAACAAGCAGCCCAGGCCCAAGGAAGACCCGTACATTAGGGCCATGAAAGACCCTAGGAAAGCGGAGCAGAGAATCAAGACCATACCGGAGGGAGATAAATGAGCCCCGACACCATCATCGACGTTTACTGCGAGATCTGCGAGGAGCGCATCGCTACCATCAGACTCGGCGACCTCAAATACCCCATGACCGGGGAGATGTTCAAATCTCCGGATGCCTACCACGAATACCCCGCACCATTCGAGCCGGGGACCGATTGGGAGTTTATGCGATGCCCACACTGCAGGTACCGTCCGTTCCTCATGGATGACCGCATTAACGCGGGAGACCGCTTCGTTTACGCCAACAGGGATGCAGAGGAGCTACCGCCGGAGATCGTCGAGGACCTCCCGCAAGCAGAAGCCCCGGAACCAGAACTGCAGACCTGCGAGATCTGTGGGAAACAGTTCGCGCCCCGTCAGATGGGACTCCACAAAAGCAATCACCGCAGGACCGAGAGAAGAAAGCAGAAGGAAAGGGGACGTAGATAATGGCCAAAAAAGATCGTACCGAACTGCTACCGCCGGAGGGAGACCCGGAAGTCGGGCGAACCGTGTTCGCCATCTTAAAGGAAATCCTCGACGACAAGGACGAGCTCGGCCTCCCAAAGCGATGGAACCGCAACCACGAGTTAATCCGGAACCGGCACTGGAAGAACGACGACGTCGAGGTCCCCCTCGTCAGCATTAACCTCTGTCACGTGCACGTGCAGAGAACCTGTAACATGATGACGGACCAGAACCCCACGTTCGATGTCGTCCAATTGGGCGAGGCTGAGGACCTCCCGGAGGGAGAAGACCAGGCATTCGACCTGCTCCAGAAGTCGGCCATCCACTGGTGGAACGACCAGGAGCAGCAGGACGTTTTCGACAGCAGCGTCCGTCTCGGAGAAACCAACGGGATCGCCATCGAGAAGGTGATCTTCAACCCCAACCTGGAATACCCCCTAGGAGAGGTGGAGGCCATCAACGTCAGTCCGTTCCACTTTGGTTGGTACCCGGTCAAGCTCGTAGCCACACGGAACCTTCAGCAATGCGAGGCCGTCCTGCATTACTACCCTCTCAGCATCAGGGAGGCCCGGCGTCGATGGCCGGACAAGGCCGACCTCATCAAACCGGACAGCGACATCATCAAGGATCTGCAGGACGAGAGGCGAGACATCAATAGCATGCAGGGCGCCAAAAAGCCAAAGAACATGCTGGTCACGATTGCGGAGACGGCCAAGGAGTTATTTAACTGGATGAACCGCGACCAGGAAGCCCCGAGCGATGAAGTGCTGATCGTCGAATGCTGGTGCCACGACTACACCACCGTGGATGGTCAGGATGCAGAGGAAAAGAAACCTGGCGAAGTGGTCTACAAGAAAGCCAAATACAGGGGGAACATCCGCTGTGTCGTCGCCTGCAACGGAGACAAGATCCTGGAGGACCGGAGCAACCCCAGCATCAACGATCAATTGCCCGATGAAAAGGCCATGATGACCTACCTGTGGGACAAGTACCCGTTCTCCGCAGCCAACAGCGTCAAGGACCCGGCCAACGCCTGGGGCGCCACGGACCTGGAACAACTCGAATGGCTGAACCACGAGCTCAACAAGAGCGTCAGCCAGTTCGTCCTGGAGAAGGACAAGAGCGCCCGCTCCAAGATCAAGAACCCCCTGACTTCTGGAGTAGAGAACGAGGATTTCACCAACTACTACTCGGAGATCAACCCGGTCAACGCGGAGGAATCAGCCGCCATCCAATGGCTCGTCTACCCCGGATCATCCATGGACTACCAGGCAAGCATCACCATGTTCAAGGACCTGTTCCTGACGGTCGCACAGAGCTTTGAAATGGATCAACTCACCACATCGAGCAACGCCATCGCCTACAAGACCCTGGCGGCCCTGATGGAAAGACAGGCCACCATGCAGCGGGGCAAGACCAGGAACTACTCACGGCTCATCAGGGACCGGGGGAGGATGTACCTCAGCCACCTGATGAATTGGGGGACGGAGCCGCGCTACATCAACTTCGAAAACAGCGACGGCATCAAGGAGACCAAGAGGATCGTCGGCAGCGAGATGATCATCCCGGCAAAACTCACCGTCGTCGCAGGGTCCACCCTCCCGCAGTCAAACGTCCAGAAGCGTGAAGAAGCCCTGGACCTCTTCGTAAAGCAGGCAATCGACCAGCCGAAGCTCCTGGAAGAACTGAACGTCTCCGGGAGAAAGGACATCGTCAAGCGCATGCAGGCAGGTCCGGTCGGCGCCGTCATGAACAACCTGTCCATGATGGGAGTACCTCCGGAATTGATTCAGATATTCCAGCAGGTCGCCGTCATGGAGCCGAAAGAGATCGATAAAGCCATCAAGGAAGGCCAGATCCCGCCGTTCCAACTCCTCCTGCAGCAACTGGCAAGGGCCATGGCAGGCCAGCCCGAACCGCAGCCCCAGGAGAACCCGATCGATAACGCCGAAGTGCAGGTCAAAATCGCCCAGGCGGAGAAGACGAAGGCCGAAACCGCGAAGATTGTTGTCGAGAGAGACCTCGTCCTGGAGCAGATCAACACCGAGAAGGTCGACCAGCGCGTCAAGATGGCCGGCGTCAAGTTCGACACGGACAAAATGCAGATCGAGAAGGCCCGGACGGTCCACAATATCACCAGGGAACGGCGTCCGCAGCAGGAGAAAGAAGCCCCCGGGAAGCCGAAAGCGAAGGAGCCGGAGGAGGGCAGGCGGCCCCAGGTCTCCGTTACCCCAGGCCCGATAAACGAACCGCAGAGACCGGAGGCGGCGCCCCTGACGTCGGAGGCAGAGGCGATACCTACGGGATACAACGAATCCGGTATGGAATCGAATAACAGACCCCAACCTGAACTTTAAGGAGGAACATTATGGCACTTATCGACATGAAACGACCGAAGCCGAAGAAGAAGGACGCGAAGAACTCCGTAGCTATCGACGCACCAGAATATGATGAGCGACCGTACAACATGAGGTTCAGCCTGGAAGCGCCGGAGCTTAATCTTTTGGGACTCAAGCCCTCGGACTTTGCAGGGATGGAGCCCATCACGGCTACCGTCGTCCTGGACCCTATCAGCATTCGTGATATCGAAAACAAGAATGCCGACGAGTGGAGCAGAAACAATAACAAGGCCGTCGAATTTCAGGTCATGAAGATCGACCTCGGGACGCTGACCGCAAAGAAGCCAAGCAAGTTTGACAACGTCAGCAGCCAGAAGAAGAAGGGACCGGAAGAATAAATGGACGAGGGAAGGAAAGACGACCAGGGGAAGCTGAGATACGACCTCATACCGGCAGGTCCACTGCAGGAACTCGCTAACGTGTACACCTACGGTGCCGGAAAATATGCCGACAGGAATTGGGAGAATGGCATCAAGTGGGGACGGATATTCGCGGCCATCATGCGCCACCTGTGGGCCTTCTGGCGCGGGGAGGACTTCGATAAGGAATCGGGACAGCTTCATCTGGCCCACGCCGCCTGGGGATGCTTCGCCCTGCTTGAATACGGCAGAACGAAACAAGAACTGGATGACAGGCCGAAGCAGAAACTGAAGGGGGAACTATGACCGCCGAGCCAGAATTCAACTGGAAGCGAATCGGGGCCAGCGTAACGATTGACCGATCTGCTGTCGGGGAGAAGCGATACATCATCGTGAGCAGGAATGGAAAGCAGCACATCCGGAAATATAAACGGTCACTAAAGAACGGTCTCAACGTGTTTGATCTCGCAGCAAGAGCGATCCTATTGACCGGGGAGAGGATAAAGAAAGACAATCAACGGAGGATGTTCAGACATGATCGCCGCCGACCAACTTGCTGAAATTATTGCTGATGTATTCGAGATGAAGAATTGCATCATCGTCAGGCGGAAGGGGCGAGAGCACATCAGGAGATACAAGCATCCCGTAAAGAACGGGATGAACGTAGAGGGCTTGCTGAAGAGACCGAGCCCAATTGTAGAAAAATTCATAGCAAAAATGGAGCAAAGAACACATGATTATCGCCGACTTTGAATGCCCTAAATGCGGGAAAATACGGGAGGAAATCGTCCACTCAGCCGTATGGCAAGGGACTTGCCCGGAATGTCATTGTTTAACGAAACGGATCATAACCCTGGGAGGCGTCAACTGCGCCAACGAGGATGCCCGGCACATACGAGAGGCCGCACGAACTCTCCTGGACCCGGAGACCGCCAGGCATTCGGACAAGGCCCACGTTCGGGACCTGGCGGAGAACCCGACCAGGAGCAACCTCAACCGATATCTCAAGGCCGAGGGGCTCAGATACGCCGAAAACGAACGGGGAGCGCCACCCCTATTCCGCAAACCGGAACCCATCAACCGGGAGAAGCTGAGAAAGGAGGTATTGGATGGCTACCGGAAAAGGAACAGCATATCCATCGAGACCTCCCGACATTAGCCTGCAGACACGAGCGGCGCTCGTCATGTTGATACGATTACTCAAGTCAATTACGAGTGTACTTGAAAAATATCTGAAAGGTGAGACAATAAACGTGTAATGACATAATGCGCCCTGACCACGCCCAATAAGCCACGTCAGAAGCGACACCAGCAACGCTAAAGAAAGCCCCGCTGAGAATGAGGAATAAGCCCCTCAACTCGGCGGGGCTTTTTTATTTCCGCAAAGGAGGAACGACTCACATGGAAGGAACCCAGGACGCATCGACGCTAAACGCAAGCGCACCGGCCGCCGAGACCGGCGAGATTGGAGGACTCGTCAACTCCGATCGTCCATCATTTGATCCTGATGGTCAGAACCTGTTCGGCACCGTGGAGGATGAAGATGATGCCGGATCCTCGTCAGACGCAGACGATAAAGGCGCAGGAGAAGGCCAGGCAACCAAAGACCAGAATGCCGACGGCACTGGCACGGACAAAGGCGGGAACGCTGACGACGGGGATGAAGACCGATTCGATAAGCACCCAAGATTCCAGCAGATCATGCAGGAGCGAGACGAGGCACGGAGGGCAAAGGAACGCCTGGAAGCACAGATGGAGATCCTGACCAAGGTCGTCGATGCTCCCCCGGACGTACAGGGAGGGACGCCCAAAGAGGACGATCTTCCGTACAAGGACCTCAGCAAAATGACGGAGGAGGAACTTGCCGAATGGCAGGCGAATGACCCGAAGGGCTTCGCTGCCAACCTCGCGGCGAAAATCAAACATGAACTGCTGACGGACATGCATCGCCAGGCGGAAGCCACCACCAGGCGGACGGCCATCGAACAGACTTACATGAAATTCGGCGAGAAGAACAAGGACTTCCGTACCAGATGGGATTCCGGGGAGATCAAGCGGTTCATCGATCAGAATCCCGGCCACAACCCCATGAGCGCGTACCACGAGATCATATCGGAGGAGCGCGATAAATCCGTCCAGACCAGGATCGATGAGGCCGTCGCCAAAGCGAAGGCGGACACCGAGAAGGAAGTTCTGGCGAGAATTCAATCCAAGCAGAAGGCGACCGTCCTGGGACCAGGACCGGCAATCAACCCAGTTCGGAACGAAGTAAACCCCGAGCTGCAGGACACCAAACGACACGGCGGAAAAGTGACCGTCCTCGCCGACATGTTGAGAAGCATGAGACGAGCCGGGACATCGTAACGCCCAGCAAGCAAGGAGGACATCATGGCTCTCACTTATACTGAACTCGAAGCAATCACGAAGGCGTATTTCAAGGCCGACAACAAAAGGGCAATCGACATCTACTTCGAGGACTCGTTCCTGCTCGATTACCTCATGAACAAGAAGAAGGGCCTGTGGGAACGCCCTGCAGGCGGCGAGCACATCCGCGTCCCGCTGAAGTACGACGGCGCCGAGGGCGGATTCTACAGCCGCACGTCCACGCTGTCCAGCGATGACCGCGTCAACATCAACGCGGCCAAATTCTTCTGGAAACACGCCTATGGCAACGCAACTATCTACCGAACCGACGAACTGCAGAACGCCGGCGAATACGCCGAAGTCAGCCTCGTCACGGAGAAGATCGAATCCGCGCAGAACACCGTCCGGAAACACCTCGCAACGCAGCTTTATTCACAGGCAACCGATTCCGCAGAGGAGATCACCGGGCTTAAATCCGCCACCCTTGCCGCAGACACCACGGCATTCGGCGGGATTATTCCGAATGACCTCGTGGCACAGGACGGCACGAAGCCCTGGACGGCGAAGAACACCTCGACCGCGAAAGGCATATCCCTGGGCATCATCCGGACCCTGGCTTCCGAGGCCAAGATCGGAAACGGCGCCAAGGGGAAACCGGACCTTGGAGTTATGCCGGAGGCCCTGTTCAATCAGATCAGCGCCATCCTACAGACCCAGCAGCGGTTCACCCAGGACAGCGACACGGTCAAGGCCGGGTTCACCAACCTCGTCTTTGAGGGGAAGATCCTCGCGGCGGACGATTACTGTCCGGCCGGGCATCTCTTCCTGCTCAACACCAACCACATCGGGTTCGCCATCCATAAGGACGGGTTCTTTACCCGGACTGCCTGGGGAGACCTGATCGTAACGGGCACGGTTGCCAAAAGCATGAAGATCCTCTGGGACGGAAACCTCATCGTCAACCGGAGACATGCCCATACGGTCCATTACAACCTGAGCTAGTAATCAACCACCAACACCCCTGGGGTCTCATCCCCCAGGGGACAACCTATGAACAGGAGGAATCAATATGTCGCTACAGCCCTTAAAAACTCAAGGATTCGCCCAGGACATATACGCACAGTCTGCCAATAAACTTGAAGAACTCGGAACCATTCGCATCCTGAGCGACGGACGTACATTCGCCTATGCGAGAGCTGGAGCCACCGACCTGGCTGCAGGAAAAGTCACACAGACGGCCATCCCGAGCGCGAACGCCAGTGACGAAACCGTCGCCGCGTCTGCTGCTGTCGGGGATATGTCCATCAGCGTCACCTTCGGCGGGGCAGTAACCGCCGACTTCTACAAGGACGGATTGCTGTGGGTCAACGACGACACTGGCGAAGGCCACCTGTACCGAGTGAGAGGTCACGCGGCAGGGACCACGGCAGTCATCGTCTACCTCAAAGACCCGATCCGCGTAGCAGTGACCGCCGGTTCCGGGACCGTGTCCCTCATCCAGAACCCGCAGGACCTCGTCCTGGTTTACCCGACGACAGGTACCGGCGCCCCGGCAGGCGTCCCCCCGATTCCGGTCACCGCGAATTATTACTTCTGGAATCAGGTCAAGGGACCGGCAGCGGTCCTCACAGACGGCACGGTCGCGATCGGCCAGCATGTCCGGGTTTCCGATGCCGTGGCCGGCGCCGTGGAACCGCTCGACCGTGATGGTACGGACGAGAACGAGGCCGAAGTCGGCACGGTTCTGGCGGTCAACGCCAACACCGAATACAGCCTCATCAACCTGGCCATCCACGGCTACTAGACCAGGCACCCTCAATTAATCGATAAGCCCTGGGCCAACCCAGGCTCAGGGCTTTTTGAAAGGAGACAAGGATATGGCCTTTTCATCTTCAATTACAAGTCGGGATTCATGGGGCAGTAAGGCCGTCACGCAGGGGACATTCACAAATGCAGGCGGAGATACCGGTGGAGACATCGACACCGGCCTGCATCAGTGCGAGATGATCATCCTGCAGCATGGTAAATCCGCCGTCATCGCCAACCAGCCCGTCATCAATGAAACCCTGCCCGTTGCCGGATCAGCCGTTACGATCGTCACCGACGCAGGGGAGGACGGAACCTGGCTCGCAATCGGCGACGCCCACGCTTAAAGGAGGTCCCCCATGGCTTTCACA
>Ga0302253_1001379_pt1 | contig 14809 bp, 10 predicted proteins | sample AAG_RA_Trp_MG_FD_193537 | JGI IMG/M metagenome (GOLD analysis project Ga0302253, IMG submission 193537) | Enriched activated sludge microbial communities from anaerobic digester in WTTP, New Holstein, Wisconsin, United States - AAG_RA_Trp | ecosystem: Engineered > Bioreactor > Anaerobic >...
TTATTTATTTTTATAAATCTTTCTAAGTTAATCGGCGTTCCTATTACAACCGAATCACACTTAACTTTATTAATTGTTATTTCCAGATCTTTTACTTGTTCGTTGCTGTATCCCATTGCCGGAAGAAGAGTGCCGATGTTTGGGTATTGTTTAAAAGTTTCCTTTATTTTTCCAACTAAATAAGGGCGCGGATCAATAAGCTGTTTTGCGCCGTATTTTTTAGAAGCAGTAATTCCTGCTCCGGTTTTCATTTCGCCATGGGTTAAGGTTGGCCCATCCTCAATTACCAAAACTTTTTTGTTTTTTATTAAATCAGGCTTTTCTGTTGTAACTTCTGACTCTGTTTTAACAATTTCCGCTTTTGGATTATATTTTCTAATATTTTCTATTAATTTATATAAGTCTTCTTTTTTAGCATCATTAACTTTATTAACAACCACTAAGTCAGCAAGTCTTAAGTTTACTTCACCCGGATAATAACCTATTTCGTGTCCTGGTCTTAAAGGATCAACAACCGTTATTGTAAAATCGGGAACATAAAAAGAAGTATCATTGTTTCCTCCATCCCAAATAACAATATCTGCTTCTTTTTCCGCTTGTCTTAGAATTCCTTCATAATCAACACCTGCGTAAATAATATTTCCGATTGAAATATGCGGCTCGTATTCTTCCATTTCCTCAATTGTGCATTTATGTTTTTTAAGATCCGCTATTGTTTCAAATCTTTGGATTTTTTGTTTCTCCAAATCCCCATACGGCATTGGATGTCTTACTAAGACTACTTTTTTACCTGATTTTTTTAATATATTTACAACCGCCCTTGATACCGGACTTTTACCACAGCCTGTTCTTACTGCAACTATTGCAATTACCGGTTTTTTACTTTTTAGCATTGTTTTTGTAGCAGAAAGAATAGAAAATTTTGCACCGGCAGTAATTACTCTTGATGCTAAATGCATTACTGTACCATAAGATAAATCACTGTATGACAAAACACACTCATCAATCTTTTTTTCTTGAATAATTTTTTCCAAGTCTTTTTCTTCCAAAATCGGTATTCCTTTTGGATAAAGTTTTCCGGCTAAGCTTTTTGGGTATTTTCTTCCGGCAATATCCGGAATCTGATTGGCTGTAAAGGCAACTACTTGATAATTAGTATTGTTTTTAAAAACGACGTTAAAGTTGTGGAAATCTCGTCCTGCGGCTCCGATTATTACAATTTTAGTTTTAATCATTAGAACTTAAAATAAATTCTAATACTAAAGGATAGTTAAATTAAAAAGAAAAAACAAGGGGCAATTTTAAACAAAAAGAAGCCCTGCAAAGCTAAACATTATTACAACAAACATACCGATCGCAAATTTATAAGCAAACTCTTTTTTGCCCTGAATAAAGCTATAGAATGACTTTGCTATTAAATTAACTGTGCTAATTAAAATAAACGCTAAAATTGCCGTTTCGAGATCAATGGTTTTACCAACTAGGGTAGAAACGTTAATAATTGCAGCATCTGTTCCTGTTAAAGAAGCAATTGCGGAGGCAATATAAAATCCACTTTGCCCAAAATACAAAAGCGCAATCTGGCTTACAATTTTAATTGTTAAAAATAGAAAAGCAAACTTTATTGCCGGAATCATTGCAAATATTTCGGTCTCTTTTTCTTTGTTTAAGCTTTTTTCTTCATTGTTAACTTTGCCTTTTTTTAGAAGAAAAAATAATCCTACCAAAAATGCTCCGAATATCGTAGAAGACCAAACCGGAGTTACACTAACTAAATATGGTCCGTTAATAGATGCCATTAAGATAAATAGGGAAAAATAGCTTACTAAATTAGCAAAAACAGCAGATGCAACAAGGCTATTTGTGTTTTTTCCGGTTTTGCTTTCCTGAGCAAGTGATTGTGTCGTTGCAGTTGAAGAAATAAATCCTCCTACCATACTTGCCAGAAGCAATCCTTTTTTCTTACCGATTGTTCTTTCTAAAATATATCCTGCCATATCTACTCCAGTTATAATTGCAATGATAAACCAAAGATTAAACGGATTTATCAACTCTATTTTTGATAAATCCCCCGCCTGAACACCATAAGTTGATAAAAGATTAATAAAACCAGGAATATCGGAAAGTGAATAGGACTGATTTGGTAAAAAAGGCAGAATCACAACCGCAATTAAAGCATAGCTTATAAAAGCGTTTATCTCTTCTCTTTGAATTCCTTTAATAGCTAAATTAACTGCTTCTTTTTTAGAAAGAATTAAAGTTAGCACAATGGTAATCGCAAAAATTATTTGCAGTGGGAAAAACTCGGTTGAAATTAAAAATCCGATAATAAAAGTGAGCATTATTGCTAGTTCTGTTGTAATTCCAAAATCCTTAGTAATTAAGCTGTTAATAACATAATATGCTATGGATAAAATAAAAAAAGATGATGCTATAATAAGCGCTATTGATTGATAATTATTAATAAGAAGTCCCGTTATGACACCAAGTGTGCTAATTAAAGAAAAGGTACGTACTCCTGCTAAATGAAATTCGCTTTCCAAGCCTTTTTCTTCTTTTGGTTTTTCAATAATATCTCTTGATTCTCTTTCGAGTCCAATTAAAAGACCCATTACTAACCCTAGTAAAAGTTTTAACGGCAAAATAAGATGCATATTTACATTATACAAATCACTGAAGATGAATTACAAATGGATTAACCGAGGTAATCTTTTAGTTTATTTCCTCTAGAGGGATGTCTTAGCTTTCTCAGTGCTTTTGCCTCGATTTGCCTGATTCTTTCCCTTGTTACAGCAAACATTTTCCCAACTTCTTCCAAAGTTTTTGGTCTTCCGTCTTTTAAACCGAATCTTTCTTCCAAAACCCTTTTTTCCCTGTCGGAAAGCGTTGACAATACCTGCTCCACCTGCTCTTTTAATAATTCCCTTGAGGCAGTGTCAAAAAGCGTTGGGGCGGATGAATCGTGAATAAAATCACCAAGTCTTGAGTCTTCCTCGTCACCAACAGGTGATTCAAGGCTTGCCGGCTCTTGAGAAATCTTAATTATTTCAAGCGCTTTCTCAGGATCAATACCTAATGTTTTTGCAACTTCTTCCGGAGTCGGTTCTCTCCCTAATTCCTGCATTAACTTTCTAGATGCTCTTAAAAACCTGTTTATGTTTTCTACCATATGAACAGGAATTCTAATTGTTCTTGCCTGATCAGCAATTGCTCTTGTAATGGATTGTCTTATCCACCAAGTTGCGTAAGTGGAAAATTTAAATCCTCTTTGCCAATCATATTTTTCGACCGCTCTTATTAATCCCTGATTTCCTTCTTGGATTAAATCCAAGAGCGTTAATCCTCTACCAACGTATTTTTTTGCAATTGAAACAACTAACCTTAGGTTTGAATTAACCAATGTCGCTTTTGCTCTTTTATCTCCCTTTTCTACTCTTTTTGCAAGAGAAATTTCCTGATCAAAAGTTAAAAGAGGAATTCTTCCGATTTCTTTTAAGTACATTCTTACCGGATCGGAAACTGTTCCTTCGGTAAGAACAGTTAATGCCTCCAGCTCTTTTTCCAAATCCTCGATTGGTTTTTGATCGTCTTTTTCTGCTGCAACGGATTCAAAAACATCTATATCTGAATTTAAAAGTTTGTTATAAAGTTCGTCTAGTTCGACAATGTGTTCTTCCGGATGCGGGAAAATGGATAAAATCTCGTCCTGAGTTATGTAACCTCTTTTTTTAGCTGACACTACAATATCACCCAAGATATTTGGTTGCTTTTGCTTCATAAGAATTAACCTATTTTAGCACGTTGAGCCTATAAAAGAAACTGTCTATATGTTCTTAGGAAGCTTACTAATAATTAAAGATAGTTCTTTTTCTAAGGCTTCGGTTATTTCTAAGTTATTTTCCTGCTTTGCCTTCTTGAGTTTTTCCGAAATAATTTTTATTTTTTCTTTACCGTCAATTAAAACCATTTCTTTAACTACTTTTTCCAACTCCTCACTGTATTTTTTTAAATTCTCAAAATCAGATATGGGAAAAATGTAACAAGCATCAAAGGTTGGCAAAAGTTCCTTTGGTAAAGCACTTGAGAATTTTTTATGATCAAATTCTTCTATGTTTTTAAAATAGTTTATTAAGTAATCCAATATTCTTTTAATGGCTGGTATTTGAAAAGAATAATTGCTTAATATTGTATTGACCGATTGAAACAATTGTCTTTGGTTTTTACCCTGAATAACCAAAGACAAAAAGTATTCTTCCAAAATCTCTTTTCTTATTTTTTTATCTTTCCTTTTTATAAAAACACCTTCTTCTTTTTTGCCGCTTTGGATTTTTTGAACCTGTTTAATCAAAGATTCATAGGAAACCTCTATTTCTTTACTTAATAATTTTAGATAATGCTCTTTTACTATTTCGTTTTCTATCTGGGAAAGTATTGGAAGAAGCTCGTCTGTAATATTTCTTTTTCCTTCGATTTTATTTTTATTGTTCTTAGCAATTGTTCTTGAAATTAAATAATCGTATACACCGATTTCATTTTTAACTGCTTTTTTAAATTCGATCGGGTCATTTTTAATCGCTTCATCAGGATCTTTTCCGTTGGAGATTAGAATAACCGTTGTTGTTAATCCTCTTTTTTCTAAAACCGCAAGGCTTCTTTTAATAGCCTCAAATCCGGCTTCGTCTTGATCAAGACATAAAGTAACTTTTTGACAAAACCTGGACAAAAGTATTGCCTGATTTTCCGTTAATGCAGTCCCCTTTATAGCAACAACATTTTTAATTCCCTCCTTAACCATTGATATCAAATCAAATTCCCCCTCAACTACGATCACTTGGTTTTGTTTTTTTATTTCTTCTTTTGCAAGGTCCAACCCGAAAAATAATTCACCTTTGTGATATACAGGCGTATCCTTGGTGTTTATATATTTTGGGCCATCCGCTGCGCTTGATTCCTCAAAAGTTCTTGCCGAAAAACCGACAATGTTTCCTCTATGATCTTTTAAAGGAAACATAATCCTGCCTTTAAAAAAATCAATTATTCTTCCTCTTATTTCAAAACTTAAACCAGCTTCGATTAAATCTTTTTTTTCTGTCTTTTTCTTATTAATTAAATAATTGGAAAGACTGCTTATTCTCGGAGAAAAACCGATTGAAAAAGTTTCTATTAAGCCTTTATTCATTTTTCGTTTTTCAAAAAGATAATCTAATGCCTTTTTTCCAACGGAATGGTTTAGCAAAAGATAAGAGTAAAATTTGGCTGCTTTTTCGTTTAAATTATAAATTTTTTCTTTTTTACCCTGATTTCCTTTATCAAAAATATAATCCTTTAATTCAACTCCTGCTTTTTTAGCTAAAATTCTTAAAGCCTCTGGAAACTCAAGGTTTTCATACTCCATTAAAAAAGTAAAAGCATCCCCGCCTTTTCCGCAACCAAAACAATGCCAAATCTGTCTTTCCGGGGAAATAACAAAAGAGGGTGTTTTTTCGTTATGGAAAGGACAAACAGCCTTAAAATTTCTACCCGCCTTTTTAAGCGAAAGATATTCCGATATTAAACTTACGATATCTATTTTTTCCCTGACTTGATTTACCTGATCCATAAGAGGTACGCCTATTTTAACACGTTATAGATTAATTTTCCCACTGGACTAAAAAATAAATATTTGTTAAGTTTTGATTATGAATTATAAGGCAATTATCTTTGACGTTGACGGAACTTTAATTAACAAATTTGATGGCAAAATAAGTAATATGGTAATAAAAGCCGTTAAAAAAGCAAAGAAAAAAATTCATATCTCAATAGCTACGGGAAGACCAAGACACGCAGTTGAAAAAATTATAAAGGACTTAGACCTTGACGGATTAGCAATATTATGTGATGGAGCACAAATAATAAACCTCAGAACAAACGAAGTTTTATTTCAGCAAGAAATTGAAAAAGAAGATTTTTTAAAAACATTAAAAATTATTAAAAAATTTAATTGCGAATATTGTATCCTTGATGACAATAGAGATATCTCTTATAAAGAGAAATATACATACAAAACTCCTTTATCTGTCTTTTCTTTTAATCTTAGTGATAAACTTGCTGATAATCTAATAAAAGAATTATCGATTCTCTCTAATATTTCTATTTATAAAATTCATAAGTGGGGCGATCAAGAAAAAGCAGGGGTAGTTGTTTCGCATATTAAAGCAACTAAACAACATGCAATCTTAGAGTATTCAAAATTATTGGGTATAAACACGCATGAAATAATCGGTGTCGGAGATTCATACAATGATTTCCCAATGTTTATGGCTTGTGGACTAAGAATAGCTATGGGAAATGCTATTAATGAATTAAAAGAAATCGCGGACTATATAGCACCATCTGTAGATGAAGATGGAGTTGTTAAAGTAATAGAAAAATTCATTCTTTAATTTATTTTCCGAAAGTTTTTTTAATGATACTATACTTATATGCTTTCTAAGGTAAATTCTGCTGCTATTATTGGTCTTGAAGCAGTATTAATAGAAGTAGAGGTTGATATTGCATCTCAAGGACTCCCCTCTTTTACAATTGTCGGTCTTCCCAATAAGGCAGTTGAGGAATCAAAGGAAAGAGTAAGATCTGCTATAAAAAATATCGGCGCTACGTTTCCGGCAAAAAGAATTACCGTAAACCTTGCTCCGGCTGATCTTCCCAAGGAAGGTCCTTCTTATGACTTGCCAATTGCACTGGGGATATTACTTGCCTCAGAGCAAATAAAAACAGATATTAGCAATGCTGTTTTTATCGGAGAACTTTCCTTGGATGGAAAATTAAGACATATTAACGGAATAATTTCTTCCGTATTAATGGCAAAAAACAACAAGAAACAGCGGATTTTTTTGCCAAGCGTAAATATTAACGAAGCTTCGATTATTAGCGGGATAGAGATTTATCCATTAGATTCATTAACCCAACTTTTAAAACACCTGCAGGAAACAGAAGTAATTCCGCCGCAAAAACACGTTAAGCTTGAATCTTATTTAAAAATCGAAGAATATGAATTTGACATGGCAGACATTCAAGGACAGGAACAGGCAAAAAGAGCAATGGAAATTGCAGCAGCAGGAGCACACAACATTTTACTAAAAGGCCCTCCGGGTGCCGGAAAAACATTAATTGCCAAAACCCTTCCCTCGATTTTACCAAAGCTAAGCCTTGAGGAAGCATTGGATGTCACAAAAATTTATTCGACATCGGGGTTACTGGGAAACGATGCCATTGTTACAAAACGACCGTTTAGAAATCCGCACCATACTACTTCTCACGTTGGTTTAATCGGAGGGGGAACTGTGCCAAAACCGGGCGAAATTTCTCTTGCCCATAGAGGAGTATTGTTTTTAGACGAATTCCCGGAACTTCCGAGAAACGTTTTAGAAGCTTTAAGACAACCATTGGAAGACGGTTTTGTTACTGTTTCAAGAGCCCATGGCAGAATAACTTTTCCTTCTAAATTCATGCTTGTCGCAGCACAAAATCCTTGCCCGTGCGGATATTTTGGAGACAAAACACATAATTGTAAATGCCAGCCCGGACAAATAATCCGCTACCAAAAAAAAGTTTCCGGGCCAATGCTTGATAGAATTGACATCCATTTGGAAATTCCTGCCGTTAAAGTAGAAAAATTAGCAACAACTTATAAGAATGCAAAAACGGAAAACAGCAGGCAAATCAGAAAAAGAGTACAACTAGCCCGCGACCTACAACTAAAAAGGTTTAAAAAATTAAAAATTTCTTCAAATTCGGAAATGTCTAATAAGATTATTAAAGAGTTTTGTCCGCTTTCCGAAGATTGTATGTCAATATTAAAAATGGCGGTATCAAGAATGAATTTATCTGCAAGAAGCTACTATCGAACCATAAAACTGGCAAGGACAATTGCCGATCTTGAACAAAGCGATAAAATAAAAACTGCTCATGTCGCAGAGGCACTTCAATACCGTCCAAGAAACGAGGATATAATATGAAATATTTAAATTACTTAATAGGATCTTTAATTTTTTTACTTTTATTTATTGGATATTTCCATCCGATAAATGCAATTACCCAAGATCTAGGAAGGCATTTTTTACTGGGAGATATTATTTTAAAAACTCATAATGTCCCTGATACAAATTTATTTTCTTACACATACCCCAATTTTCCCTTTGTAAATCTTCACTGGTTATCCGAAGTTGTTTTTTATTTAATTTTTAAATTTATCGGATTTAACGGGTTGTTAATCTTCTCAACAGCAATAATTTTAATATCTTTTTCGATTGTATTTTTTTATTCTTTTAAAAAAGAAAACATTATTCCGCTTTCTATTATTTCCGTTTTTTATATCCCGGTTCTTTTTGAGCGAACCGACATAAGACCGGAAATTTTCAGCTTTTTATTTTTAGCAATTTTCGTAGCCGTTCTTTATAAATTCAAATTTGAAAAAACAAAATTAATATTCATTCTTCCTTTTATTGAGCTTTTATGGGTAAATATGCATATTTACTTTATTATCGGCATTGCTGTTTTGGGAATATTTTTACTAGATTCCATTATTCAATCTTATAAAAATAAAGATAAAAAATTTTTATCGCTTCTTTTTATTACCGTTTTTTCCACCCTTGCCACATTTATAAATCCCAATTTTATTACCGGAGCAGTTTATCCACTTAGGGTATTTGAAAATTACGGCTATTCAATCGAGGAAAATCAAAATATTCTCTTTTTATGGAATCTTTTTCAAAAACAGACAATTCTTTATTTTGTAATTTCTGCTTTTACATTAATCATTGTTTTATTTATAAATATCAAAAAAAGTAAAAAGATCGATTGGCTGCTTTCTTTATTTTTTATAGCGCTTTCCATTATGCAAATAAGGAATTTCCCCTTGTTTGTTTTTGGAACATTTATTCCCTTTGCAAAAAACTTATCCGATATTTATACAAGGCTTCCTACTATTGTAAAAAAAACAATTCCTTGTTTACTACTTCTTTTAATAATTTGGCAGGGAAACCAAGTTGTTAAGGATAAAGGGTTCGGATTCGGCGTAGAAAAAGGAGCTGAAAAAGGTGTTGATTTTTTTATAAAAAATAAGCTTAAGGGACCGATTTTTAACGGATTTGACGTTGGTGGATATTTGGATTACAGGCTTTATCCGAATGAAAAAGTTTTTGTAGACAATCGACCGGGAGAATATCCGGTAAGTTTCTTTCAAAACGTCTATATTCCAATGCAAAATGATCAAAAAATATTTGATGAAATAGATAAAAAATATAATTTTAATGTCATTTTCTTTAATCATACCGACCAAACCCCTTGGGCAGAAAACTTCTTAAAACAAATAATTAGAAACAAAAATTGGGAACTAATTTATCTTGATGATTATTGTCTAATTTTTGTTAAAAACAATAAAAATAATGCTGAATTAATAAATAAATATCGTATGCCCGAAAGGAAAAATTTAAGCAACGTTGATTATAAAAATAAAAATTCACTTATTGGACTTTCGGTTTTTTTTAATAAAACCGGTCTTTTAGAAAATGAAGTTGAGATTCATAATAAAATATTGGGGCTAGATCCAAATTTTTGTTACTCCTTATATAGGATGGCTAATCTTTTATCCCAAAAAAATAGTTCTTCGGCAGATATTTATGGGTTGAAGTTCAGGAATTTATGCCGCTAGTTTGCTAAAATAAATTAATGACCCAAGGGCTAACCGAAACAGAAGCAAAAAACCGATTAAGAATTTACGGTAAAAACGAGATTAGCTTTAAAAAGAGATTTGTTGGTGTAAAAATATTTCTTTCTCAGTTTATATCGATTCTCAATATCATTTTAATCCTAGCTGCTTTTTTCTCTTTTATCGCCACGGATAAAATTGATGGAATTTTAATACTGGCAATTGTTTTTATTACCGCAGCTTTTGGTTTTTTTCAGGAATATCAAGCAGAGAAAGAACTGGAAAAATTAAAAAAATATGTTACTCCTTTATCAAGGGTTATTAGGAACGGAAAAGAAAAAGAAATCCCGACAACGGAAATTGTTCCCGGAGACATCGTTGTAATAGAAGAGGGAAATTATGCTCCTGCAGACGGAAAAATTATCCAAAATCATCATCTTGAAACCGATGAATCCATGCTGACTGGAGAATCTCTTCCTGTTGCAAAAGAATTAAACGACGAAATATTCTCCGGTAGCTTAATTTTAAAAGGAAGAGCACAGATAATTGTGACTGAAACAGGTAAAAAAACAAAATTTGGAAAAATTGCTCAAGAGTTATCGAAAATAAAAAGTGAAAAAACACCCCTTCAGAAAAAATTGAACGGTCTTGGAAAAATATTATCCATTGTCGTGGCTGTAATTTCTTTTTCTTTAATTCCAATCGGGCTTGCCAATAATAAAGAATTTATTCCTTTGGTTTTTTTAGCAGTAAGCATTGGCGTTGCTGCAATTCCGGAGGGATTACCCGCCGCAATTACCGTTGCTCTGGCAATTGGCACAAAAAGAATGGCTAAGAAAAATGCCGTTGTCAGAAAAATGGCGTCGGTGGAAACCCTTGGCTCGGTACAAATTATCCTCTCTGATAAAACAGGAACTTTAACAAAAAATCAGATGGTTGTAAAAAATTTATGGCTAAAAAACAAGAATAAACTTAATTCCGTATTTAAGGCCTGTCTTTTAGGAAATACAGCGTCTTTGGTAGAAAAAGAAAATCAAAAAGATATTTTTGAATCGATAGGAGATAAAACCGACGGAGCGCTTCTTTTGTGGCTAAAGGAACAGAAGCAGGATTTGGAAAGATTAAAAGACGGAGGAAGAATTATTGATGAATTCGTATTTGATCCAAAAACTAAATTAATAACTACTATTTGGGAGGAGAATAAAAATCAATATCTTTATGTCAGAGGTGCCCCGGAAGAAATTCTTAACCGATCAAAACTAACAGAAGATGAAAAGGAAAAAATAAGGAAAGAGTTTGAAGAATTCGCAAAACAAGGACTAAGAGTAATCGGATTTGGAGAAAAACAAGGAAAAGTTTTTACAAATAAAAATCGGGAAAAACTGGAAAATGAGTTTGACTTTTTGGGATTTGTTGGAATATATGATCCCCCAAGAGAAGAAGTCAAAGAAGCTCTTAAAAAAGCAAAGCAGGCCGGTATTAAAACAATAATGGTAACCGGAGACAATGAATTAACCGCACTTAAAATTGCCGAGGAGATAGGACTAATAGAGGAAAACGAAGAAGTAATAACAGGCGACGATCTTTCCAGATTATCTGATGATGAATTAATAAATGCTCTTCCGAAAATTAGAATTTTTGCAAGAACAAAACCGGAAGATAAATTAAGGATTGTCACTGTTTTAAAGCAAAACGGAATAACAGTAGGTGTTACAGGAGACGGTGTAAACGATGCATTAGCTCTTAAAAAAGCTGATATCGGAGTGGCTATGGGAAAAGAAGGAACAGAGGTTGCCAAGGAAGCCTCCGATATCGTACTTACAGACGATAATTATTCAAGTTTGGTTACGGCAATTCTGGAAGGCAGAACTATTTACAATAATATTTTAAAATCTATAACTTATCTTTTATCGGGAAATCTGGCGGAAATCTCCATAATTTTTTTTGCTGCTGTTTTCAATATGGCTTCTCCGCTTTTACCCACTCAAATTTTATGGATAAACTTTATTACAGACGGGCTTCCTGCCATCGGACTTGCAAGTGACAATAAAGATATTAACGTATTAAACGATCGACCAAGAAAACCAGATACTCCGATACTTACGAAAAACAGCCTCTTTTTAATTTTTTCAATCGGCTTTTTATTGGCCTTTATTTGTTTAGTTTTGTTTAAATTATTAATACCAATTTACGGTGAAGTTTTTTCAAGAACAGTCGTATTTAACACCCTTGTATTGCTCCACATTATTTTGGCTTTCTTAATTCGCGGCAAAAACGCCTTTAAACAAAATAAAATTTTATCTTTCGCGTTAATATTTACAATAGTTTCGCAAATTCTGATCTCCCTTAATCCTTTCTTAAAAGGGATTTTTCGCTTGGGGTTTTAAGCCTATTCAATACAGCAGTCAATTGCTTTTTTTACCAAATTTCCAATCTTACCCATAAAGCCTTTTTTCTCTTTATCGTGCCTGTTGATCGCACTTTGGTCAATTTTTTGAACTTCGGACGGATTAACCAGTTTTAAATTAATCGCCCAAAAAAGAGAATACAGATTATATGCTTTGTCAAACAAATCCTCTGCTTCTTTTTTGTTTCCCAATGTTAACTGCTTTGTCCCAACTTCCATTAACCTCATAGATGCTGCCAGCAGATGCTTTGAGATACACCAGACTTCCCCTTCATATTCTTTAATAATTTTTTTAAGAAGTTCTTTTCTCATTTCCCTTACTTCATAAAGAAGATCGTAATAATTTGGTTTTTCTGTCTTTTGGGCAGTAAAAAATAAATGCTCTTCTATGGAAACGAGGTTCATTATGGCAATTGAAAGATCCTCGTCAGAGGATAAATCAAGCTTTCCCTTTTTGCTTTTGCTTATTTTCTCAATTAGTTTATTTACTTCTTCTTTTTTCTTTAAATCCATATTATTTATCTTACCGTTATAAAATAGAAAATTATACTTAAAATTACAAGTGGCAAAATTGGCATTGCAACTTTTTGAAAAGGAAAGTATGCGCGATTATTATTTTTCTTTTTTAAATAATCATAAGTTTTTACCCCCCCTAAAAATCCTATGGTCCCTAATATTATTCCTATTAAAAGTTTGTCCATTCCCCACATCTTATTTAAAGGATGACCCATTATTCCTGTATAAAAAAGCGGAACAACCATCAAGCCGTAATATGAAATTGTTGTAATAATTTTTCTGCCGATGAATTTTATGTTTTTTTTATCAAACCAGTTTAATGTCCAAATAATCAAAGACATTGTTAAACCGCCTATCCAAAGACCGATTACAGTGTCGTCTATCCCTAACCATCTGGATAAACCCACTCCTCCGGCAACTGCAATTGTACATACCGGGCAAACGGCAAATGCTTTTTCGGCAATAAAAATGTTTAAAAAAAATAAATAAAATGAGACTTGTAAAGTTTTACTTAATTTGATCATAAATAATCGGTATTCCTAATAATAAATAAAAACAGTATTTCAGTCAATCTACTTTATGAAAATTAATTTTATTCTTTATTGTTGTTTTTATTTAAAATATTTAACTATTCTTTTTTACAAAAGTTTTTCTTGTTTATTTTCGCCATGCACTAAGCCAAGGTGTTTATATGCTTGTCTTGTGGCTGTTCTTCCTCTCGGAGTTTTTTTAAGAAACCCTATTTGAAGAAGATATGGCTCGATTACGTCTTCTATTGTCCCTATGTCTTCTGATATCGTTGACGCAATGGTTTCTACGCCCACCGGTCCCCCGGCATGCTTTTCGATAATTGATTTTATAAGTTTTCTGTCTATTCCGTCTAAACCAATTTCGTCTATTTCAAGCATATTTAATGCTTCTTTAACTAATGGTTTTGTGATTTTCCCTTTGCTTTTTACCTCTACAAAATCCCTCACTCTTTTTAAAAGCTTCAAGCCGATCCTTGGTGTTCCTCTGGATCTTCTAGCTATTTCCAATACGCTTTCTTTATCTATTGGAACTTTTAATTTCCCGGCTGCGTTTAAAATAATATTTTCTAATTCGTCCGGAGCATAAAAGTTTAATCTATGCACAACTCCAAACCTATCCCTTAACGGTGCAGATAATAAACCTATTCTTGTTGTTGCTCCGATGATTGTAAAGCGTGGAAGATCAAGCCTTAAGGTTCTTGCTGAAGGACCTTTTCCCATTATTATATCCAGGGCATAATCTTCCATTGCCGGGTAAAGCGTTTCCTCAACAACTTTATTAAGTCTATGAATTTCATCTATAAAAAGTATGTCTCCCTCTTCCAGATTAGTTAAAATAGAAGCTAAATCACCCGCTCTTTCAATTGCGGGTCCGGAGGTTACCCTAATATTGCTTCCCATTTCTTTTGCAATGATATGGGAAAGGGTGGTTTTTCCCAGACCCGGGGGGCCGTAAAGAAGAATATGCTCCAATGACTCTTTTCTTTTTTTTGCTGCAGCAATCGCAATTCTTATTGCCTCCTTGATGTTTTTTTGGCCCGCAAACTCCCCCCAACTGGCTACGCGAAGAGAGGTAAAAAGAATTTCTTCCTCTTTTTTTTCTGATTCATTTTTATTTTTTGCTTTTATTTTATTGTTTACCATTTTATTTTTTGCCAAGATGCTTTAAAACAAACCTTATTTTATCCTCTGTTGTCCTTGCTTCTTTTCCGATCTCTCTTAAGGCTTTGTTAATCTCTTGTGCGGAAAAACCAAATGTCTTTAAGGCGGATACCACTTCTGCGTTTTCGAGCATATCTTTACCAGAAAGGTCTAAATTACTCATACTGCCCAATTTTGTTTTAAGCTCGATTATTATCTTTTGAGCATTTTTGGTTCCAAGTCTTGGAACAGAAGAGAAAAATGCAACATCGCCGTTTATTATGGCGCCTGATATTTCTTCTCTTTTACCGAATGAAAAAATATTCATAGCCGTTTTTGGTCCAATTCCGGAAACTGTTATTAAATTCTCAAAAAGCTTTAAATCTTCCAATTCAAAAAACCCAAATAGCTCCAAAGAGTCTTCGCGAACATAGGTATACGTAAATAACTTTATTCTTGCTCCTTTTTTTAATCCTGAGCTTACGCTATTTGGGGTCAATGCTCTGTAGCCTACTCCATTAACATTAA
>Ga0302253_1001383_pt1 | contig 14779 bp, 15 predicted proteins | sample AAG_RA_Trp_MG_FD_193537 | JGI IMG/M metagenome (GOLD analysis project Ga0302253, IMG submission 193537) | Enriched activated sludge microbial communities from anaerobic digester in WTTP, New Holstein, Wisconsin, United States - AAG_RA_Trp | ecosystem: Engineered > Bioreactor > Anaerobic >...
ATCAGCCGCTCATGTTGAAAAAAGCCTATACGTACCCGATGAAGCTGCAAAAGAGCTTTCCAGTCATAACCTTTGGCATTTTTCTTAAGTGCTCCTTCAACCAGCCTCACCTGTTTTTTGATCTCATTTACCATAAAAAATCATAATATCAGCATATTATAGCACATCTTAAGGCCATTTCCCACGACATTGGACAAATCCGTCTGCACATCCTGCGCGCAGTGATTGTCGTCAGCTTCTCTCGCGAAATAGGCATCGTCTTCAAAAACGGTGCCTATTAGCCTTGCGCAGATTTTGGCATTGAGTGAAAATGAGAACGCCTATGGTACAAAACCATGCCAAATAAACCATACATCATGCCAAGCATCGAAGAACTGCAAAATGAAATCCGGGAGATCAAATCCCGCAACCGGCGCGTTGAAGCGGACAAGGCCTGGGAAACCAGCTGGCAGCGCAAAGTAATCATTGTAGCCATGACCTATTTTGTAGTCGTCATTTTCTTTTTTACCGCGCGACTGCCCGAACCATTCATCAACGCCATCGTTCCTTCACTGGCTTTTATACTTTCCTCCGCCTCACTCCCCGTCTTTAAGAAAATCTATTTAAAAAACAGGCAATGAACCAGCAGATAATCATTGATAAAACCGTAGAATTTGTAAAAGAAGCGCTTGCAGACGCCGAAGGCGGCCACGACTGGTGGCACATCTACCGTGTCTGGTCGTTGGCAAAACATATCGCCAAAAGCGAAAAAGGTGATCGCTTTGTCATTGAACTCGGCGCACTGCTTCACGACATCGCCGACTCCAAATTCCACAACGGTGATGAAGAAATCGGACCTCGCAAAGCCAAAGAGTTCCTGCTTTCCCTCCTGGTCGAAGATAGCATCGTTGACCATGTTGAAAAAATCGTCGCCAATATTTCATTTAAGGGCAACCTGCATAAACAGGCATTCAAATCACCGGAATTGGATATCATCCAGGACGCCGACCGGCTGGATGCAATCGGCGCCATCGGCATCGCCCGTTCCTTCAATTACGGCGGCCATACCAACCGCGCCATGTACGACCCCAACATCAAACCAACTCCGGACATGGACAAAGAATCATATAAAAAAAGTAACACCCCCACCCTTAATCACTTCTACGAAAAACTGCTTTTGCTAAAAGACCGGATGAACACCGACACCGGCCGTAAAATGGCTGAGCACAGGCACAAATTCATGGAAGAATATCTGAAGGAATTTTACCTTGAGTGGGACGGTCAAAAATAATTATAAAAAATCATGCAAAAAATTTTTCTGGTCTTCGGCTATGGCATCCCTAAAGACATCACCAAAAACGAAAACTATGGCCTTTACCTTAAACAGGTCTTTAACAGGATTTTTGATCTGAATCAGGTGGCACGCTCAACCGGAGCAATTTCAAAAACGGGTAAATTAAAGACCGCCGGCAAACCGCTGGTCATTTTCTGCGGCGGAAAAACCGACATGTATAAACCATATCAAAGAAGCGAAGCGGATGAGATGGTCAGGTTCCTGAAAACCCAGATCAAACTAAAACCTTTCCTTAAAAACATCATCCAAAGCTGGAAAATCATCACCGAAAAAAATTCTCTCTCCACCCTGGAAAATCTGCTTAACAGCAAAAAAATCCTGCAAAGGCTTAAAATCAGTGCCGCTGAAATATTTATTTTCTGCGAACAAAGCCGCCAGGGCCGCATCAAAAAAGTAGCGGCAAAAATATTCAACACCAAAAATAAAATCAAAATAATCCCCATCGATTTTGATACTTCCGCCAACAGGTACATCGACCAAAGCTTCCTGGTCAAAAAAGAGCAAATGGAACTTAAGCACATGCTTTGGGCGCTTAAAAGCCCGGCCAATTTAAAAAAACATCATCAGGTTTTTGCCGAAAAAATCAGTTTTCTACGTAAAGCGGGCCCCAAAGCGCACGGCCCCGCCATCATCCGGTGGTGGCAGAAAAAAATGGAAGAAATGTCCAGTTAACCCAACCACCAATTAACATCTTCCCATGGCCGATAAAATCCTCTTCCCCAAAGAAGAAATCATCGATGGAAAATATTTCAACATCCATCAGGACTGGGAAGTACCTATTCCTGGCTTCTTTATCCTTGCCCCCAAAAGAGCTATCCGTTCAGTCATGGAAATGACGGATGAAGAGGCTGCCGAATTTATAAACCTGATGCGTAAAACGCGCCGCGGCATGATGGAAGAACTGGGCATTAAAGACGTTTACTTTTTCATGAATGAAGACACTTCCGACAACCTCCATCTCTGGATTTTTCCAAGACTCCCCTGGATGGAAGCATTCGGCCGCAAAATCGAATCGGTAAGACCAATCATCAATCACGCTAAAACCAATATGGTTAATGAAGGCGTCTTCACCGAAGTCAAAGCTTACGTAAAACGGATGAGGAAATATATGGCTTGAACTACTCCTCTACCTTTTCCAGCTTAAACGTTCCCTTCGACGTACCGCCGCCCTGAGCATTGGCAAACGTCACCGAACCGGAAACCGTTTTGTCGCTTATTGTCGCCGAAGCTGCACAGGATCCGGAACCGGTACCGCTCAACATTGCCCGTTGCGCTGCCGGCATGGCCGCCATAACATTACCGGGAACTTTAGTATTATACGTACTGGTATAACCTCCCGAGAGGTTAAGTTTTAGATCCTCAGTTGCAGTCCCGTTCATTTTTCCACTACCTGTATAAGAGGTTGTAATAAACACTCCATTCCCCCCGGAGTTAATTGAACCGCTATCAGCAAAAGTCATTTCCGCCTTCCCTTCCGCATCAATCACCAGCGTTGAAGGAATATTGAAACTGCTCTTCGAAAGATAAGCGGCATATTCGGGAAAAGCGAAATCCATTGTCCCCTTATAAGTCCCGGCAATCGTACTTGGCTTTAAACTAAGGCGGGAACATGCTCCCGAATCTGTCCTTGTAACAGTAACCATCGCCGAATTTTTTTCACTTAAAAACCGCCAGTCCCAGGACAAAGATCCGGCGCTGCCAAGATGCTGGTTTGATAATCCGCTAAAAGATCCTTCCCCGGTAAACTTAACATTAACATCCGTACCTTCATCACGCACCTCCGGGATTGTAGCTGTAATGGTAAAGTGCAAAGGATCGGACTTATCCAAAACAGCCTTGGCGCTCAATTTGGCAATATTTTCCAGTTTCTTTTCATCAAACTTATCACCAAGCTTCACCTTCAGCTGGTCCAAAACAGCCTTATCCAAGCGCAAAACGCGACCGCCCACGCCCGAATCAATCGCCTGTTCCTTAACCCCCTTTGGCAAAAGTTTTGAATTAGTAAGCTTTGTATCAGCTGTCTTCACCAGGATATCTTTAATCTCTTTTGCGGTAAGATCAGGATTAATCGATTTCAAAATAGCCGCGGCACCCGCCACCTGCGGCGTTGAAAAACTGGTGCCGTTTGCGTAATGGACAGTCCCGTCCGCGTTTTCGCCAAGCGCCACATCTGTTCCCTGGGCCGCCAGCGTAACTTCACCGTTTCCCATAGCGGTATTGGTAAAAAACGAATTCGTCCCGTCGCTGTTTAAGGCGCCAACCGTAATCAGATTATCAGCTTTTGTTCCGCCCATGTCATAATTGCTGCCATCCAGCGGAATGACCCGTTTAACGCCTGTGACCGGATCTGTCTGCACCTCATCACCTTCATTTCCGGCGGCGGCAACAAACACCACCTTTGGATAATCTTTCTGCATTCTTTCCAGAAATTTTTTATAAATGGCATTCTCAACGGCATTCTGTGGCCCCGGCCTTACCGATCCTTGAGAATAGTTAATAACCTCCGCACCCGCCTCAATCTGTTTTTTAATCTGATCAAAAGTATTAACCAGATAAGCCTGGCCGTTATAAGTTATTTCCGCCGGATTCTGCGTATCCTGCGTGCCAATGGGCGCAAACTCCTGCTTGGCCTTCCTTAGACTTGCGACATTCACCGTCAATTTGTCCCCTAACCCTCCGGCAACCCCTCTCATTCCGCCATTCTCCCAGCTGGCCCCGATCGCGTTGGAAACCATCGTCCCGTGTGAATTAAACTGCTTGGGCGAATTGACTGCATCCGTCTTATCCAAAGTCTGGATCCTTGTCCCTTTTTTACCATCGGAAGATGCCTCTTTTAAACCGGAATCAACCACCCCAACTTTAACATCATTCAATTTTATGCCACTGGCCCTTATCAAATCCCAGGCCCGTTCCAGACCTATCATCTCATAGGCCGCGGCAGCTTTTGGATCAGTATAAACATCATCCAGGATTTTACAGGGCTTGCCCTCAACATCCTTATCCACCACCGGCATCATCGGCCCGGCCTTTTCCACAAACTTATACCCGGAAGCCTTTTTCACCATTGCCTCAAGTTCAGACTGCTTAGTTGCCTTAATCTGAACCTGATAAAAACCCACATAATCAAATTTGCCGACAACCTTACCATCAAGATCCTTCACCATCGCCTCCACATCAGACTCGCTTGTACCGTCCTTAACCAAAACCAGCATCATATCCGCCGGGACCACCAGTTTGGGATCATTGTCATAATTGATCATCACTGACTGCTCTGGATCCTCATATGTAATAGATCCAAGCAGACTGGATGGCTTCTCCACAGCATCTGTTTGCGTCGCCGCGTTCTCTACCCCACCGGGCATTCCGGCAGGCGCCGCCGGCGTCTGTGAGCAGGCCGACCAGCTTAATAATGCAGACATTAAAATAACGGCCCAAAAAACATTAATGGGGAATTTGGCTTTAGACATTTTGTTTTTTTAAAAAATATCCTTCCCAAATCATACAGGCTTTTTTATCTGGCATAAAGGTAATTTGGATGGTTTGCAGTATGGCAAAGCTGCAATTATAATGAAAAAGTATGGACCTGTTAAACACCATCTTTATTTCAGTAGCGTTAGCCATGGACTGCTTTACTGTCTCTGTCAGCGGCGGCGCTTCTATCAAAAAAAACCGCCTCGGAGACTCGCTGATGGTTGGTTTATATTTTGGTGCTTTCCAAATGTTTATGACGCTTCTTGGTTGGCAGGGAGGGGTACTTCTGGCATCGGTAATAAACGACTACGACCACTGGATAGCTTTTATACTGCTACTCTTCATTGGAGGAAAAATGCTGGCAGAGTCTTTCAAAAAACCTGAAGAAAAAACATTCCGGCTCGATCACAAAATACTTATAGTGCTGGCATTGGCCACAAGCATTGATGCGCTTGGCGTTGGTTTCAGCTATGGCTTTATGGCCGAATCAATCATCACAGCTTCAATCATCATTGGCATCACATCTTTACTTTTATCATTCATGGGCATGCAACTTGGCAAAATTTTGAAAAAAATCATGAATGGGAAAGCTGAACTTTTAGGAGGAATAATTTTAATCATCATCGGATTAAAACTGTTAATCGAACACTTATGGTAAAAGATAATCCCTTTGAAAGGAAAAAACTCTACCGGAGAGTCGCGGTTATCTACCCGCTATCTGTCATCCTCCTTGGCGCATTGTTCTTTATCCCGGCCGGCAGTTTTTATTATTGGCAGGCCTGGACTTATCTGATCATTATCTTTTCCTGCTCCCTGTTGGTCTTTACCTATTTTCTAAAACGCGACCCCAAACTGCTGGAAAAAAGAATCCGCTACAAAGAAAAAATTGGCACCCAAAAACTGATCATCAAAATTTCCTTCATCATTTTTCTTCTCGCCTTTTTAATCCCCGGTCTGGATTACCGCTTTGGCTGGTCGCAAATACCACTCGCCATTGAAATTATTGCCTATCTGGCCATCATCGCAGGATTCATCATCTTCTTTTATGTGATGAAAAAAAACTCCTACGCCTCACGCATTATTGAAATCCAGACAGGCCAGAAAGTTATCACCGACGGGCCATACCATTACGTCCGCCACCCTATGTACGCAAGCGTACTCATTATTTACCTGTCCAGCCCTGTTGCCCTTGGCTCATGGTGGGGACTTTTATCCATACTTCCCATTGCGCTTATTTTAATAGCACGGATAATAAATGAAGAAAAACTGCTCATTAAAAGCCTTTCCGGCTATAAAGAATACATGGAAAAAACAAAATATCGCCTGATCCCTTTTATCTGGTAACTTAACCAAAATAATTATGACTGCCTCCAAATCCCGCAAAAACACCTTCCCCAAAATCGCCTGGATGCGCCTGATCATCTCGATACTTCTTTGCCAAACCGCCGGAGTGATTGGATCGCTTTCCACTTTTCCCGCAATTGGTACTTGGTACGCAACCCTTAACAAACCTGTCTTCAACCCGCCCTCCTGGGTGTTCGGTCCAGCGTGGCTAACTCTCTACACCCTAATGGGTATTGCTTTCTATCTGGTCTGGCAAAAAAGCAAAGAAGTCGAATATTCCAATATTTCCGCAACCGTTTTTCTCATCCATCTGATCTTCAACGCTTCCTGGTCAATTGTTTTCTTTGGAATGCACAATATCGGCCTGGCCCTGGTGATCATCATCCTGATGTGGATAATGATCCTGACCCTGATTTTCCTTTTCTGGAGAAGCAGCCGGATAGCGGCGTATCTTTTAATCCCATATATTTTATGGGTAACCTTTGCCTCAATCCTTAACTATTCAATCCTAATCCTCAATTAAGATGACACTCGAAGAACTGCTTAAATACATTAAAGAAGAATCTGAACACCTGATCCGGAAATATCAGGTACATGACCCCCATTTACGGCGCCTTGCACGAATGGCAAAATTAACCGAAGAAGTCGGCGAACTCAGCAGCGAAGTCCTTGCTTTTGATAAACTTCAAAATATTCGCAAACTGGAAAAACACACCAAAGAAACCCTGGCAGATGAAATCGCCGATGTCACCATCTGCACTCTTCTAATGGCCGAAGCCTGCGATGTAGATGTCAAAAAAGCTTTAACCGACAAAATCGCCAAAATCAAGGCGCGCCGCCAGGCTTAAAAACCGCGCTCAAAACGTCCCTTCCGCCAACTAATCCTCCTTCTAGGCTTCCCTGTAAGCCGCGGCAACTCTGGCCGCAACCTTGCTTGCCACCTCTTTATCCAGCGGCGACGGCAATATTTTATCAACATTTATTTCACCGGCTGCTTCAGAAAGGGCATAGGCAGCTTCGATTTTCATGCGGTTAGTAATCCTTTTGGCCTTGGCATTTAAAGCGCCCCTGAAAATACCGGGAAACGCCAAGACGTTATTAACCTGATTCGGAAAATCACTACGCCCCGTCCCCACAATAAATGCCCCGCCGGCCTTCGCCTCATCAGGCATAATCTCCGGCGTAGGGTTTGCCATCGCGAACACAATCGCTTTTTCCGCCATCCGGCTAACCATTTCTTTAGTCAAAACGCCGGGAGCGCTCACCCCGATAAACACATCCGCCCCGGAAAGCGCGTCGGCCAAACTCCCCTGCAAACGCTGCCGGTTAGTCACCTTGGCCAGTTCCTGCTTGGAAACATTATTCGCCAAGTCCGGACGGCCGTCATAAATCGCCCCCTTGGTATCACAGACAATAATATCCTTCACCGGCGTACATACGTTCACGTCATGCCCCATACAAAGAAGCAGCTTTGCAATAGTCGCGCCGGCAGCCCCCGCGCCATTAATCACAATCCTTAAATCTTCCATCTTCTTGCCTGCAAGTTTAGCGGCATTAATCAAAGCAGCCAGCACCACAATCGAAGTGCCATGCTGGTCATCATGGAAAACCGGAATACCAATATCCTGCAAAGATTCCTCAATCTCAAAACAACGGGGCGCCGAAATATCTTCAAGGTTAATAGCCGCAAATACAGGCGAAATATGTTTCACCGTACGTATAATTTCCGCAGGATCCTGTGTATCCAGACAAATCGGGAAAGCATCAACATCCGCATACTCTTTTAAAAGAATCGCCTTCCCTTCCATCACCGGAATCGCTGCCATTGCCCCAATATTCCCAAGTCCCAAAACCGCCGACCCGTCACTCACAATCGCCACCGTATTTTTTTTCAGCGTCAGCTCATAAGCCCTGGCCGGATCCGCCGCGACTTCACGGCACACCTGCGCCACGCCCGGAGTATAAGCCAGCGAAAGATCGTGCTTATCCTTAATTTCCACCTTCGATTTCATTTCCAGTTTACCGCCAAGTTTCCGGTGCAACTCCACTGATTCCTGATAAATATCCATACAAAAATAGTTAAATGACAGACCAAGCATGCCACAAAAAGCACATTAATTCCAATACAGCCCAATTTGCCTTAAGAATCGGAACTGTGCTACCTTTTAAGTTGCAAATAAGCATTTACCATGAAAGAACTTCCCCTTTCAGTAGCCGTCTGCGCCCTGGTCAACGATAACAAGATCCTTTTGATCAAACGCGTCCGCGGCGATTACGTTGGACTTTATGCCCTCCCCGGAGGAAAAATTGAAAAACATGAACATTTTGCCGATGCCGCCATGCGTGAAATCGAAGAAGAAACCGGCATCAAAACCGAATTTAAGGATTATCTGGGACTGGTCTCCGAACATCTGGTGGAAAACGGCGACATTATTCAGCATTTCCTGCTCCACTTTTGCGAACTCATACCAATGTCAAAACAAACCACCAATTCCGGCGAAGGCGATTCCACCTGGTTTGACCTGAAACAAATAACCCTGCAACAAAACCAGATTGTCCCCAGCGACTACCTGATGATTGAAAAACTGCTGCTTAATAAAGGCAAAAAACACTACCATTGCTCCATTGAAAAAAACGGGGAAAGTCACACCCTTAAATATTTTAAGTGATGAAAACACTTCAACCAAAACTCACCGGAATCAGGATCCTTCCACCGATTATCATTTTGATAACAATTGGTATCGGACTTTATTTTTACCCGCAAATGCCTGAACAGATGGCTTCCCACTGGAACATTAACGGCCAGGCTGACGGCTACATGTCCAGATTCTGGGGCACCTTCCTGCTCCCTATCGTCAATCTTGTCATGTATTTGCTATTCCTGGTCATCCCGTATATGGATCCAAAACGACAAAATATCGAAAAATTCCGCAAATATTTTGATACGTTCATTGCTCTTATGCTGGTTTTCATACTCTACCTTTACGTCATGACCATCATCTGGAACCTTGGAACTTCTTTCAATTTCAACCAATGGATCACTCCTCCTTTCGCCGCACTTTTCTATTATACCGGCATCCTTCTTGAACATGCCGAAATGAACTGGACAATCGGAATACGTACCCCCTGGACACTTGAAAACCCCAAAATCTGGGATAAAACTCATAAACTGGGAGGAATACTTTTTAAGGCCAGTGCTTTAATCTGCCTCTTTGGCATAATTTTACCTGGCATAACCATGTGGCTGGTTATTATACCTGTCATTGGAACCGCCTTCTTTACCATGGGTTACTCCTATTGGCTCTTTCTCAAAGAAAAAAGAAAAAACTAGCTCCGAAAAAGAAGAGTACACGGTAAGAACAGACCCATTGACACGGGACTGTTTTTGTTATATTATCTGCAGCCTGGCAATATCTAATAGCCGGTAATAAAGGCTACAAACCAGGATTATAAATGCCAGATAATATGAACAACACCCCCGACAAAAAACTTTCCGACAACAGACCCTTAAAAGAGGATGTTTTTGCCAATAACAATCTGACCAACGAATACGCCGGAGTAAACACCCTTTGGAATCAGCTGGTCCAAATCCTGATCGCAGGAGGCGGACGCAAGCCGGAAGAGGCGGCCGAACGTGAAATAAAATACCTGTGTTCCAAACTTATACTGGCCATCAAACAGTCCGGTAAAATTTTAACCCAAACCTCGCCCGTTGATCCGGGAACAGTACAAAAACAGGTCAGCATTATCTCCAATGGCCTTGGCGATCTACATTTGCACCTGCAGGATATTGGACTTGAAAACTACCTGCTGGAAGAAGTTGAAAAAACTCTCGGCATTCATATAACTACTTCCACGCGCGTAGATATTTGGAGAGAGCTCACTGTTGAATATTCTCCGCAAAGCACAAATCGCATTTCCTTTATCTCACAGAACCAACAGGCTGCTGTAACTTCGCTTATCCAGAAAAACGATCCTCATCCGGGGAAATATGAAAAGATTATTGCTAAAATGCGGGAAAGTAAGAAAAAATTCACACCTAAAACTCCATCCGCGGATGACACAACAGGCAAAACCTCAATGCCCACCAATGAGCCCGGTCCCGTAATTCCTCCGGCTTCCATTGATGCTAAAGACCAAAAACAGCCACAAACAGAAGAGCCCAAGCCCGTAAACTCTCCCATTTCCAACCACATTGTTATCCCCAAAGCAGAGATAAAAATCTCTTTCACCGATAGCAAACCGGCAGTAGTAACAAAAAACGTAGCTGTGCCCGCCCCAATGCCGCCAGTAAAAAATGACCAACCGGCAGTAAAGCCACAAACACCAGCCATACAACATCAACCAACAGAACAGGCGCCCAAAACCCCTGCAGATGTACAATCTAAAATAAGCGGCAAAATCAAAAAAGCACTAAAGCTTGGCACTGTAATTGGACTTCCAATTCTTGGACTTTCATTTCTGGGATTTTCCATCATCGGCTCCGATAGCTGTAAAGCAAACAAGACCCCACAGATCTCCAAAACATCCCCTCCTCCAAGCGCCAGCGCCACCGGGCAAAAGACTGACCATAAAAAACCTGAGTCAAAAACCCCTGTAACCACAATTAAAAAAACTGCTCCACAAACTTATGGTTTAGACAGTTTAAGCAGGGATTTCCAGTCATACCAAAACCGTTATTTCAGACAGACCAGTTTCGAAAATATTCTTAGCCGAGCCATGGACAACACCCGTGTTGAACTGAGCGGCCAGGAAACAGCCACGGAAGCCAAAATAAAAGCCTATCGCGCTTTTCTGCAGGAATGCATCGAACAGAGCGGCACCGAAAAAACTGTTAAAAATTTCTGCAAAATCCGTGACCGTGAAGCCGCTGAACTACAGGAAAAAATCAAAGCGTCATCCGACAAAAACGCTATTACGCCATTCGCAGAAAAAAGCCGCGCCGAATCGCGACTGCTGTTTAATGCCGTCCCCGCGCCAACCCCGCTTCCAGAACAGGACCCGAATATTGGCTACGCCGTTGACCGCAACCCCGTCCATAACCACACCTGGGCCTACGTCAGCCAGAACTTTCCCAAAACAGCTTCCGGCATCTACAGCACTTTAAATGAAGCTTTCGATATTATCGAAAACGAACATCCCTGCCCCAACAATCGACCCGCCAGTTTTCGCAACTGCGTCTTTGGCACTTTAACCGGCATTGCCCAAATCCACCGCGAACGAAATCCCAAAGATGATTCGCTTAAAATCATCAACCAGCTTGAAGAACAGGCAAGCGCGCCGCACTTCCTAAACAAAATTATCGCCGTCACCAAACCAGTCAGCTCCGGGAGCCAGCCGACATCAGGCAGAATTATGCAATCACCATCATCTACGTCTAACCAGCCATCCCCCAAACCGGCATCTGCCACACCACCAATCCACAGCCAAAACATTCCTCATCCACAAACAAACTTCGGCGTTGATGAAAACACCTGGTTCAACAATGGTGAAAAATTATCTGAACAGAACATCAAAGAAAGCGTCGAAAACCGCCGCTTCGTTGAAGCCTATCCGGAATGGTTTCCTTATGAGCCAAAAGCAAAACACCCCAGCCTGTTCACCCGCGCAACCGCCTACCTGAAAAAACTTTTCAAAAACCAGCCGACTCCAGAAGAACAGGAACAGGCCGAACTTATGGCCTCCATCCCTAAAAAAAGTTTCTGGAAAAACCTGATTGGATAAGCTAAATTTGGTGGTGTTCCAGTTAAATCTGCACCAAAAACTTTGCACTTCCAATCTTAAAAATGATCGACTTTCTCATTCACCAGCATCCGGTTATTCAGGCACTACTTGCAGGAACATTCACCTTTTTACTCACCGCCCTGGGAGCACTTGGCGTTTTTCTGACTAAAAACGTCAACAAGAAAGTCATGGACACCATGCTTGGCTTTGCTGCCGGTGTTATGATAGCCGCCAGTTTCTGGTCACTCCTTAACCCGGCCATCGAGATGTCCGTTGCCGGAACTTTTCCCAAATGGTTCCCCGCCACAACTGGCTTTCTTGCCGGCGGAATTTTCCTGCGAATTCTGGACAAGATCATCCCCCATCTGCATCTTGGACTGCCTAAGAAAGATGCTGAAGGCATTAAAACTTCCTGGCATAAAAGCCTGCTCCTTGTACTTGCCATCACCCTCCACAATTTTCCCGAGGGATTAGCCATTGGCGTTGCCTTTGGCGCAATCGGAAACGTTGCCCTTGGCAGCCATAGCAGCCCCGAAGCCGCCGTTGCAGCCGCCATCGCCCTGGCCATAGGTATCGGCATCCAAAATATTCCCGAAGGAATGGCCGTAGCCATGCCGCTCCGTCGTGAAGGATTAAGCCAAGGCAAAAGCTTTGTTTATGGAGCGCTCTCCGGCATCATCGAACCGGTCGCCGCCATCATCGGCGCCACACTGGTCATTTTTGCCCAATCCTTCCTCCCCTACGCCCTAAGTTTTGCCGCCGGCGCCATGATTTTTGTAGTTGTTGAAGAGGTCATCCCCGAAGCCCAGCACGACGGCAACACCGATTGGCCAACTATGGGAGCGCTAATCGGCTTCGCCATGATGATGGTGCTTGATGTTGCCTTTTCCTGATACAATTCAGCCCACTTCCAAGTACACTTGTCAAACTTTCAAAGCGGTACTATCATACCTCCCTCCCGCCCGACTCGAGCCCGCTTTACCGCTACACTAAAGGCTTTAACAGGCCAGAAAGATAAAAGCTCGCATGTTTTGCGGGGAACCAAACGCTACTGTTGTTTGACATTCCGGATTATTGGCACTGCTGAAAAACACACAGATCTAACAGTCTGACATTCATCCACCCGCCACAACGGGTGACACACACAGGAGAAAAACCATGGATACGCTGTCAACGCTGCGTTTCTGGCTGTGGGACGTAGAACCCATCCGGTACTACGTCTCCTCAACCGTCGTAGCCTTGGCAGTCGTCCTCCTGCCAAGGTTCATCGTCAAAGCCATCGGCAACTGCACCTGGGGCTCCCGCTACGTAGTATGGGCCCTCAAGCATCTGCCGGCAGCCTGGACTGAGGACTTCGGGCCTCCGCTTATCTTTTCCGCCAACATGGTCGGATTCTGGAGATTTCTGATCTTCATTGCGGGGGACATTCTTTTCCACATCAATCACCCCGTCGCCCAATTCATCGGCGTCATGCTGATCGCCCTGGCCCTCGCGCTGGACCGTCTGGACGGACGGATTGCCGAGGTTTGCGGTCAGAAAACCCTGTTCGGCCAGTGGTGGGATCCGCTGCTGGACAAGCTGACGCTCAGCCTCCTCTCCGTCGACATGATCATCACCTGCATGCTCGCCCCCGCCATCAAACAGCTGGTTAGCCCTCTAGTAAACGGCAACCTGCTGCTGGCGGCGCTTGCCTTGCCGCAGATGATCATCATCCTGCTAATCCTCGGCACGCTCATCACCGCCGAGGTAGTTGGAACACTCGGACGCCCGCCCTTCAACAGGTGGAAAGAGCGCTGCATAACTATCGGCGCAACCGGCTTTGGAAAGATGAAATTCTTGACCATGGCCGTCTACTGCATGATCACCCTCCCCGTGCGCATGGGCTGGTTCCAAACCCCAAGCTGGGGAATCTACACCTTCCTGCTCATGAGCGACGCACTGGCGCTTCTGTCAGTCGCGTCCCGCTACCGTTACGAACGGGAGTGGATCAACCGGTTCGTTGCAGCCACTACCAAGCCCTTCAGGCACACCAAGCGAAACAATGTGCTGTTCGTCTTCGGACACCTGCTTCGCGAAGCACTGCGCCGCATCTATCGATTCTTCGGCGCCCGCATCAGCTTCGTCCGCAAACGTCAGCGCCCTTCGCTTCCCGCCACCGACATCGCCGCACCAAGCGCCATCAACCTATCCGCTAGTGCGATCACCACCGCCCCCAATCCGGAAAAACCACAACCCTAGCGTCTAAGAAGCCCGAACCCTAAAAAGTCTGGGCTTCTTGACCTTACGCACATAGCAATCCTCACTCTTCCAAAAACCCCTTCGTCTGCAACTCCACCATCTCCAAATATTCCGGACAATTCCTTAAAAGTTCACTATGCGTCCCCTCCGCAATCAACCGCTGATCACCCAGAACAATAATCTTATCCGCGTTCCTGACTGTTGATAAACGATGGGCAATCACCATGGATGAACGTCCCTCAATCAGCTTTTGCAGACCCTTCTGGACTTTAGCCTCAGTAACACTGTCCAAAGCGCTCGTCGGCTCATCCAAAACCACAATCTTCGGATTCTTTAGAATAGCCCTGGCAATACCCAAGCGCTGTTTTTCGCCTCCGCTAAGACGCACTCCCCTTTCTCCAATCGGCGTATCATAACCATTTTTAAGCTTGCTGATAAAATCATCCGCTGCCGCAAAACCGGCAGCCTCAATAATTTCTTCACGCTTTGCCCCCGGCTTTCCATAGGCAATATTATTGGCAATTGTTTCGTTATACAAAGAATGTTCCTGCAAAACCACTCCAAGAATCCGCCTGTAATCAGCCTGCCTGTATTCCTTTATATTCACACCATCCAGCAGCACCTCTCCGGAAGTAGGATCAGCCAGGCGTGTCAGCAAAGCCATCACTG
>Ga0302253_1001384_pt1 | contig 14778 bp, 18 predicted proteins | sample AAG_RA_Trp_MG_FD_193537 | JGI IMG/M metagenome (GOLD analysis project Ga0302253, IMG submission 193537) | Enriched activated sludge microbial communities from anaerobic digester in WTTP, New Holstein, Wisconsin, United States - AAG_RA_Trp | ecosystem: Engineered > Bioreactor > Anaerobic >...
CCATCCTCAATTCCTCCGGAGGAAACAGGAATACCCTGGATGGTTGTAGCATCGCCCTGGTAGCTGCCTGTTGTAATTTCGACAGTTACTGGAGTTTCTTCAACTATAACAGTTACATCGGTTTCTTCGACTTCAACTGTATATTTTTTTTCTTCAATCTCAATAATCATCGTGTTACCTCAGAAAGAAGTAAAATTTTACCCATTAGAGGGGTTTCGACAATACCACTTTTTGTTAACTCTAAGTCATAAACGCCGTCATGAGCCAGCGCAGAAGTTTCACTGGCGGATAATTTTAAATACACAATTCCATTTGTGGGGTCTGGAATTTCAATTTTTCCGTTTTCTGTTGTCATATCAGCCATGACTTCAGATTCGGCAAATCTCCGGATTTGCATACTTACAGTATAATCAGTTAAATCTTTTACTGTTTCGTCACTATTTTTAAAGGTTAATTTTTGGTTCCATGTTGCACCCTTTTTTATATAGAAATTATATTCCCCCACGGGTTTTTTTGTGGCCATTTTTAATTCCTCCAAAGAAAAGAGAGGGGTTTTTTTAAACCCCTCTCTCTTTCAGTTTCCAGGGTTTGATTACGGTGCCGTCGCATATATTTCGCCATTTGTAATTTCAAGCCTATAAATTGTTCCTGTTGCAGTATCTTTCAAGCTAATTCCATATATGTCTTCGGCGCAAGAAGACAGGCCGTCTGACCCTATTCCTAAAAGGCTGGAAGTTTCTGCAGGCAATGTAATTTCCGTGCTGTCAGTTCCGTATAAATCAATTGAATTGTGTATAGTTGCCGATTTTCCGGATACCACTGCGGCCAAGCCACAAGTAGAACCCGGGAAAGTAATTTCTGTTGAGTCGGTTCCATAAATATCAATAGAATTGTGTATTGTGGCGGTTTTTCCGGAGTCTACCGCAGCAAGACCACAAGAAACAGCAGGGAAAGTTATATTTGTTGAGTCAGTGCCATAAAACTCAATACTATTGTGTATTGTTGAAGACTTGCCTGAGGTTACTCCAGCCAGGCTGCAAGTGGATGCCGGGAAAGTTATTGCCGTGCTGTCAGTTCCGTATAAATCAATACTATTATGAATGGTTGCAGTTTTTCCAGAACTCTGGTTTGCTTTTCCGCTTAAATCCTGGTCTCCGGTATTCGTTCCTGAAATTGTTCCGGATATCGTAGCATCATCGGTGCAATATAAAGTTTTTCCAGTTACAATTGTAAGGGTTGCGCCGGTTGCGCCGGGGTCTGTAATCGTTACATTATTAAAAGGTTTTGAAGACACTATTCCGTCCTCATCCATTACAATTGTATTAGCATCTTTCACATACAACCCATCGTCAAAAACCTTTATTCCATACCAGGTTTCAGTCGGCACAGCTGAAAGAGCTACGCCCATAAGGAAAATTGTTAAAATTGCTATCAAGAAAAAAATTTCTCTTTTATATTTGAACATTTAATTTCACTCCTTCATTTTTTTGTTTTTCAGCTTAGTCATGCACTATATCAAAATGCATAACCTTACTCGACCCCAGATTATTTTTAAACATTACGGTTGTCGAAGAGGCATAAATACATAGACTGCTTGCAGTGTCTGAAGTTGCCACATTATCAGTTTTGCTTTTTATTGCAATTGTTCCGGTAGAGGTGAAAGTAAATTCAGCCTCTTCCGTGTGGTCACTTAGCCAGACTTTACCCCTTCCGTTTTTCGCTGCCGGTAAAGAAAAAGTCCCTGCATTTGCAAGAGTTTTCTTTCCGACTTTCATATTCATGTCATCCATCCTCAGGTTTTCTCTTTTATACCATGGCTGTGCCATTATATATCACTCCTTTCGTTTATTTTTTGAAAATTTTTATAAACTCCAGGCCGGTCTCAATTAATGACCCGGCTTTTTCTTTGTCTTTTTCTGGACTTTTTGCAATCACTTCTTTTACTGCAATTTCTTTCTTTTCCGCCCCTGGTTTCTTACTTTTTTCTGCTTCAGCTATAGCGGCAATTATGCAACTCAGGGTTGCGGTCTCTACTGCAAGAATTTTCTTTATTACTGGCTGGATATTTTCCGGGAAAAGAAAAAGCATTGCTGAAATAATTTGACGGGCAATGTCGTCGTATTTGTCAATCAGAAGTATAATTTCTTTTGCCTTAATGGCCATTTCTAAAAGGTTCATCGGGTTGACCTCCTTTCTTCTATTTTCCGATACCGGCATTATGGACAAGATATCCTTCAGCGAAATAATTTTTATTGCTGTTTTCTGGGAGGGCTAAATTGTAAGTTATTACCGGGTCGCAAGTAATAAGCGTTTTTGACAAGATTAATTCTTTTACAATCTTTTCATTCTTATATATATAAATGTTTTTTATATCTGAAATTGGAGTATATTTAATGCCGTCGAAAAATTCATGGTTTTTTGTAACTCTTACCTCAGAAGAAGCAGTTTTAATCAAAAAATATTCCGTTTTTAATTCTTCAGGTTTGCCGTGAATAAGCAATTCTCGGACATTTGCCGGCTCTATTCTTTCCCGTCTTATATTATAGGTATGAATTTTCATGCCTCGCTTTATATTTTCAATGGGTATATCGCCATATTTCGTTTTTACTAAAGTCCCGGCAAGGAAACAGGTGATACTTTCCATGTGGTAAACTGTAGGATTTGGAGGACAATTATACTGAGCCAGCCCTTTTATTGTTGAGCGATTTATATCTCCATTCGGACAGGAAAGCAAAACGGGAACATTCAGATTTCCGACAGTATCCAGGGCGTCCTGAACCACATAAGACAAGTCATTTTCAGACTTACGATTAAGAATGTTTATTTTTTCTTCGTAAGTTTCCCCTTCTTGCATTCTTTGGTCAATCGTCACCCTGACATTATATGTGTCATCCGGGTTTGCCTGATAGATATCCCCTTGAATGATATTACGGTTATTTGTTTTTGAATTAATATAATTTATAGCGTCAATAAGTGAAAAATTACTCATTATTCTCCTTCAAATGCCCGCTCTTTTATGTAATATTGACAGGATTGTTCGGCTTTCCCACGCCTGACAAATACTATTCTTCTTATCCTGGTAATCCAATGAAAAATATATTCTTGAGATAAAGATGTTTTTATAAAATCTCCTGGTTTTATTTTTGGATTATATATGGCCGGAATATATCCATCTCGCTTTTTAATGCTTTCCCATATTTTATCTTCCCCGATACGCTTTGCTGACTCATTATCGGATAAAAGTACGTCAATAATATCTTCAAATTTATTTATTGGCCTTCCTCGCTCAAGTTGGCTATCGTCAAGAACTTGAACCCAGAGACCTTCGTCTAAAACAACTTTTCGGGCAGTCCATTCAGCTTCTGTATTACCCTGCCCCTCTTGAGACGTTGAACCCGGAAGGGCGGAAGGGTTAGACGGAGATGAGGCGACGGGCTTCCATTCAAATTTGATTTTAAGTTCACCGGGGGGAGAACTGGGAAGTTGTATCATATAATTATATGGGTTTGCGCCCGGAGAACTCACAAGGCTTGAGTTTATCCAATTACCGGGAGCCGCTGCAGGAGAAGAATAATAATATTTTACCGCCCCAGCACAGGCTTTTCCATCAATTGTTTGTTCATCCAAAAAATTAGTTATCCAGGCATGGGAACGGTCTTTTTTTATTTCAATTAATTTCACCGAAGATTTTAAAGCGTATTGACCTTCAAAATCAAAAGTATCATATCCCACTCCCATTCCCGACTTATCTATTGCCACAATAAAACTCCTTTATCCCTGTTGTATCATTATCGCCGGTTCGTTAGTTTCGTAAATTCTACTTGGCCGCTTTAAATTGCCGAAATTGTAAGACATAGCCGAAGATTTCGGCAAATCTGGTTTTCCTGTGAACATTGTTTCCGGAAGATAAAATTTTCCGTTTTTCGGATATTCAGAACCAAGAATTTTAGGTAAAAATACTAATTTTAAATTGTTTCCGCTTGGCATAATCAGGTAATCTGCCGGAATTGAATTTAATAATTTTTTAATTGTTTCCTTCGGGGTCGTGTTGAATGTCGCCAGTTCAGCGTCAAAATACTGATCTGCAAATTTAAAATCACAGTGAATATAATCTCTTGGATTTATTACCTCTGGAAGCTTATTTACTGCCTGGTCACAAATGCTTTTAATTGCCTTTTGTTTTGATATCGGGCATCTTACCATAACAACGTAGTTTGGATTTACAGCCTGGCTAAAGGTGACAATCTGAGTTTCCACGTTAAAAGTCCAGCCTGAAGTTACCAGGTCATAGTTAACCCATAACTCGTATATATTCTGATTATTCGTGAGATTGTTTATTTTAAAATGCTTGTTTGTGTCATCATCTACACGCTCCAGAGCTTCGACAGCACAAAAACACGGCAAATTTACTTCCTGATTAAGAATTTCTGATATATAATCCCATCCGGAAAAAGAAATGATATCGTTATTTTTCGGAGTTTCTTTTATTACAAGCTTTGGTAAGGTAAAATCTACATATCTGCTTCCAGTCCAGGACCGTATTATCACTTTAATGAATTTTCTGGTTGAATTATCGTAGTCATAGAACCCGTCAGACCTGAGAAAGTCGTAATAATCAGACCATGGCTCTAATATTCCCCGGTCGTAATTTATCAATTTTAAGTTCCAGAAAATTTCTTGGTTTAATCCCCAGTCAAAACCGAATTCTGCTATTCTTTCACTTTCAATCAAAATATCTCCGCCCCAATAATCCGGAAGTTGTAAATATGCTCTCACTCCCGTTATTGTATCTAATTCTGCCCTGGAAGGAATAACCGGAGGGTCGTCTTCTGCAAGAGAGCTAAACATTGTATCAAGAAATCCTGATTGCCGGATTTGAGCCACGCCGGAAGTGTCTGCAACTTGATAGAAAGTAGAAAAAGCAATCTTTCCCACTCCAGAAACATCAGCTTTATAAGGTCTCCGGTTTGTCGTAAAGCCAGTTCCGGAAATATTTCCATTATAAGGTCTCCGGTTTGTTGCGGATCCTATTCCTCTATAATCTACGTTCATAGGATAAGACATAATTAACTTCCTTCAACCATAAATTTAAAGCAAACCTGGTTATCAGACTCTTCTGAGTTCATAGGAGGAGAGTAAATTCCATAAACAGTTCCAGCACTTCCCGAAGAGATATCCTCTAAATCAATATCATTATTATAATAAGTGCTTTCATCGTCGCTCCAATCTAAATATTTAAGAGCATCAGAAACAGTAAATTCGCCGGCATCGTCTACCTCAAGAGCATTAAGATATAAATTTACACCAGGTAAAACATTTGAATTAGCATAATATCCCCCGGTAACAGGATTTATTCCTGTCAACACTCCTATATCCGCCGAAGCTCCTTCTTCGTCTTTTTCAATAGTGACAGTTCCGGCAGCAGTGGCAACGATTTCGTAGGTTCCCGGCTGTGGCAATTTATATTCAATATTACTGCGTATGGCATCGCCCCCACCGGTAAAAGGGTCATCCTGAAAGATAATTAAACCCTGATTTGCATGTTCGTACGTAGGATATATCTGGGTGTAAGTTGAAGGGGCGGTATAAAGATAATACTCCCCCAGGCCTTTAAGAAAACATTTAGGAAGCTCATAAGCATAGTTCCAATAAAGTCCTCCGCTTGACTTTAGCACGGCCTGAGTGGTAACTGCCGTGCATTTATACTTTATAGGATATCCGTAAACCGGAGAAGTTATTCCGGTTCCTGTGAGTCTTAATTTTCTCCATGAGGCGGCAGAAGCGGCTGCAATTCTGATATTTCCGGCTACAGAGGCTCCGGAACTTCCATCTGTAAAAGTCGGAGTAAACCAGGCGGAACCATTCCAGAGTTGAATAGAAAATCCTGTATAACTTCCAGGAGTATCCGGGTCAAGGTAAGTATTTAATATTTTTCGGTCACACATCTGGATAACATAGTCAGAAGCCCCGGCCATCATATTAATTGCTCCGGTCGCTCTTTCAGTAAACACTCCAGAGATATACTCATAAACTTTTCCTCTTTGTTCGTAAGCAGAACATTCACTATCTGAGTCAGTTTTTTCTAAAGTAGATGTTTGATTAACTCCTGCCGGAGACTGTTTAATAATTTCCACAGCAAGCAAAGGAGTATTTACGGTGTTTTCAAAAGAGTCATTTATAAGACCAGGATAAGGAAAGTGATTTATATTTGTTAAATTTTTTCCGGAAGTATTCTCATACTGAAATTCAAATTCTTTTTGTTGGCCTGGGTCAACAAAGCCCATGTCGAGTTCGGTTAAAGCATTATCTTCGCTGTCTAATATAGCAAAATTGGGTGTAGACATTAAGTTATTACTCCTTTATTTTTTAAAGTCAGGTCGCAGTCATACCAGGGAAAATTCCGGTTCGGCTCTCCCTTAAAGTCTATAATTTCAACCAGGAAGCCATCGGGAGCTATACTATCAAGCCGTTCCCGATAGAATACAAATCTATCGTCTGGAGGACCCGTTTGAAAGAATTCCTCCAGTTTGTTCCTCTGGGAAAGAGTCAAGTTTGTTGCTCTGAGCTTCCATTCTCCGGAATTCGGGTCAACTCCATCCGATTTTGTTGACTCTTTTGAAGGAATAAAATTCCCTGAGTCATCCCAGGAGGGAATAGACCATGCTGACTGTATATTTTTCTTTTGTTCTGGAAAAGAATTTCCCTGCGGTTCGTAGGGAAACTCCACTCTATCGTCTAAATCTGTCGTGTCTATCCAGTCGTTAAAAAACATCTTACAACCTCGCTCCTGAAGCTTTTACGTCTAACGCAAAGCTTCTAAGGGTATCAATCGAGGAAGAGACTTCTGGGGGCATAGAAGCAGCTCCTCCGGCCTCTCCTCCGATATTTATATTTATTCCACCGCTTACATTTGTAGAATTATCCACAGAATTTGAAGTATTACCTCCGATTGCTCCCTTTGCGGAATTTGCCCCGGAAAGGGTGAAATAATCGGGAACATCTACTCCGGCCCCCAATCCTTCAAATCCGGCACCTCCACCGCCTCCGGCACCTCCCGTTGCTCCCCCAGAAGCTCCCGGAGAACCCGGAGATTGAACCTGTTTGCCGTTTAATTGGTCAATAAGGTCTATGGCCTGCTGAACATATGAAATTAATTCATTAATCATATTATTTATACTACCAATCGTATTTTCTATAATGGAATAAATGCCGTCCCATATGGCCGTTAAAGAGTCTGCTAAATCTTTCCAGGATTTATCCCAAAAAACTTTTAAATCCGTGAAGAAAGAGATAAACATTTGAGCTATAATTGTTAATGCCGTTAAAATAAGCCCTCCAGCAATATCAATTGCGCCTTGGGCTATTCCTCCGAGAGCACTAAAAACAGTTGTCCAGTCGCCTTGTATTATTGCTAAAGCTGTTTTTATTGCTCCGGAAATAATGTCAAGTGCCGTGCTTATTACAGGAATTAAATTTTCAAAGGTAGTTTGAACAAGTACGGCAATATAAGGAAAAACCAAGTCAAATATAACTTTCAGGCCGTCTAAAATTTTTGTGGCAACGGGCAGAATTGCCGCAATTAATTCCCCGGCAAGAGTTATAAAATCCGTTATAATTGTTACAATTTTAGGCACCCACTCTTCTATTCCAGTCAAAATTGTTGGCAATAATATTATTGTCACGTATTCAAGAATTTTAAGCATTGCATCTGACAAATAAGTAAACCAGGTCTTTAAATATTCTATTATTGGCGGTAATACTGTATTTGCAAAATTATTTATTGCTTCTGAAACCATGGGTAAAGCCGTATCTTTCAGGTAGTCAAAAATTCTTTGAAGTATTGGAAGTGAATTGCCAGTAAGAGAGTCGATAATTGTTTGAAACCTGGGAAGAATGCTGTCTACAAGACCCTGAAACCAGGTATTTATTCCTTCCAGACCCGGAATTGAATTTATAATATTTTCAAAAAAACCAGAAACTCCATCTTTTGCAGTGCCAAAAGCCCCAGAGGCTTTGTTTACGCCATCTTCAACCATGGTAAAAACACCGTTTATTTTTGTAGCAGTTTCTGTTAGCGGTGCAATTGTTTCCGAAAGAGAGGAAATTGAATCGTTAATGCCATTAAAAGAAGTTCCCAATCCGGAGGCAGAGTCTTTTAAAGCGTCTAATTGCGCCTGCTGTGCCGGAATAATATTTTGTAAATTGAGAATATCAGAAACGGCCTGAGAGGCTGAAGACTTCTGAGAATTTAAGCCACTTACAAGAGCCTCGCCGAAATCCTGCCCGGCATCTTGCCAGTCGGGATAATATTGTTGAAGTAAAGTAATTATTTCATCCTGATTTCCAGCAACCAGCATTTTCTGAGCTTCAAACTGAGCCTTATCCGTCAATGCCTCTTTTGTTTTTTGCGCCTCTTCAACCTTTCCCTGTTCTCCCTTTTTAAAGTTTTCAAGGTCTTCGGCATATTGCTTTTTATTCTCTCTTATAGAGTCTTGAATTGCTTCTTTATTGGTTTCAATTCCTCGAAGAGTTATTTTTTCTTTCTCTTTTTCAGCTTCTATTTTATCGTCAATTTCTTGTTTCAGAGCGTCTTTTTTATCTTCAGCTTCTTCTTTAGCGGCGTCTATTCTGTCGGAAATAGATTTCTTTTCTTCCCTCGCAGTCCTTCTTGCTATTTCCGCAGCTCTATTTGCTTCAAGCTCTGCAAGGTCATTTCTGGCCTTCTCCGTATCTTCATAACTTCCAGGCGTTGCAAGCTTTTTCTGAAGGTCTTTCTTTTTATTTTCATAAGACAAGTCTTTTGCTTTGTCCCCGGCGGCGTCCTCCCGATTTTCAACTGCATCTTTTTGCGCTTCTAAACCTTTTACATAGGCATCAGTCTCGTCTTCAATCAGTTTCTTCTTCTCGTCATATTCTTTTCTATATTGCTTTATATTTTCATCTGTGGCGTCCTGAACTGCTTCTTTCTGGTCTTCTAATTCGTCAAGGACGGCATCTGTCGTATCTTCAAGCAACTCAATCCGAGCGTCATATTCTTCTTCTGCTTGTTCAACGGCAACTTTCGACTTTTCCGCTATAGACTCATAAGCAACCTCGTATTTATTTATTAATGCCTGTTTTATGGCTTCGCCAAGATCATCAACCTTCTCTAAATTTTCCCGAAGAGCTTCTTTCAACGAACTGGCCAACTTTTCCGCCGACTGTCCCACTCCTGACTGAGAATTATCGAGGCCATTAATAAGACCTTCTCCTACCGCCTCGCCTATGTCTTCGGCTTCTTTCGACGGAGAAGCAATTCCCAGAATAGATTTTAAAAGTGCAATAATAGTATTCGCGATAGAAATTATAACAGGAGTAATTGCAGAAATTACACTTTCCATGCCTTCTATAAGCCCCTGAATGATAGCCTTACCGGAATCATACATTTTAGCGGCAAGTTTTCCCAAAAGCCCAATTATTTCATTTGCGGCGTCTCTGAATTCTTCGCTGGATTTATAAACTCCGACAATCGCGGCAATAAAAGCACTAATCCCGGCAATAGCTATTGCAACCGGAGCGCCTATAGAAGCAAGCCCGGAAGCCATAAATCCTATAGCGGCCGTTACCGGCCCTATAGCGGCAAGTAAAGCCGCCAACACGACTATAACAGTTTGAGTCTCACTATCAAAAGAGGAAAGGTATTCTGCAACCGAAGAAATTATTTTCGATAGAATTTCTATTCCCGGAGCAATCGCATCAAAAAATTTAATTGCAGCATTTCGCATCTGATTAAAAGCGGAAGACCATCTTTCCCCTACCGTATCCGTTACTTTTTTTACATTATCGTCAACAGCCGTCGTGTTTTCAGCCATTTCTTTAAGAGTTTCATTAAAAAGTTTTCCGCCCGTTTCTGAGGCAAGAATTAGGGCGCCTCCGGCAGCTTCTATACTGCTGAAAAGGTCTCCTATTTCTTTACCGGAATTTTTTGCGCTGTCAGCCATTAATTTTAAAGCGCCCTGAACGGTCCCGCCGGCAGCAATAAATTCTTTAAAAGACTGTCCGGAAAGAGATTTAAAGGCGTCGGAGGCAACCGTCCCGGATTTCGACAATTCTGCAAGTGCGGCTCTTAGTTGAGTTGTGGCTTGTGCCGTTGGAACTCCCTGCGCAGTTATCGCAGCAAGGGAAGCCCCGACTTGTTCAAATGGAATTTTTAAAGAAGCAGCAATAGGAATTACCTGAGAAAGAGACCCCGACAGCTGGTCAACCGTTGTTTTTCCTTTATTTTGGGTAATTACTAAGGCGTTCTGAACAGCGTCTACTTCTTCAAGGCTCATCCCGTAAGCATTAACAATGGAAGTCGTAACGTCCACGGCAGAGGCAAGAGAAGTAAATCCGCCCTTTGCTAATTTTGTGGATTTCTCCATAAAACCCATAGCGTCGGAAGCGTTGCCGGTAATAGGAACTCCAGCAGAAAGAGCCTCGTAAAGTCCAGCGTTTAATTCAGTTGCGGCAATATTAGCGGTGTCAGAAAGATTTAATAGATTGCCCTGTAATTCTTTTGAGGAAATTTTCGTTTCGTCGAACATTGTGGAAACTTTTGCAAAAGAATTACCGAAATCCATACCAAATTTTGTTATGGCCGTCCCCAGTGCTAAAATAGGAGTAGTTAAATAAAGACTCATATCAGAGCCAACTTTAGACATTTTACTTCCGAAATCTGACATGAGTTTAGAAGCTCTATCAAATCCAGTAGTCAAGCCTCCTATATCCGCCCCTATTTTTACAAATATACTGCCCAATTCAGTTGACATTTTTACTTACTCTTTCTATTGTTAAATAATATTTGCTGTCTTACAATTGAATTTAATTTTCGGAGAGTCATTCTCCAGAAATCTTTTTCGGAGAGTCCTAAAATAAAACGACCCAGGTAATAAGTCCAGTCCCAATCTATAGACTTTTTGCCAGAGTCGTTTTTAATTAGTTTTTTCCTGAAGCCTTGCCGGGAATAACTCCGGTTCCCCCGTCTTGATTTTTTATATCTTCAAGGTCTTTCTCTTCCGGCATGTCCGCTTTGAATGCCTCAGTAATTTTTTGAGTTAACATAGCCAGGTCGCTCATCTTTACCATCGACCCGACTTTTTTTAAAGTTAATCCCTCGTCTTCGTGTTTTAAACCAGCATATAATAAAGCCCTCATTGCCTTTATAGAAAGTTTCTTATTGAGGGCTTCCATGGTCTCCTGAAAGTCTCCGTATATTTCTTCCAGTTCCGCCATGGCGTTCAGGTCAAATCTGAGTTCTCTTTTCTTGTCCAACTCTACAAATATTTTCTTTTCTCTTACGTTATTAAGTCCCATTTTTTTTCATTGCCTCCTATAAAATAAAATTTTGCGAATAGTCGCAAAAATATAGAACGAATATCAGGAATTTCACCTGATACCCGTTTCTTAAGTTTTCTGTGAAGGGAGGCAAAATCCCCACTCCACACGGTTTAACCTGCTACTGTTGTAAAATATGAAATTGCATTTGCAGCCATTGCAACGCCGTTTAAGCTTTTTACATTTTTGGTCACAACAACCTTATACTTTTTATTATTGGTCAAGTTCGAAGTCGGGTTGAATGTGACGGTATCATTTTCCACTGCATCTTTACTTATCGAATATGCTCCGGCCACGATAGAATCGTCTTCGTCTTTAAAAACTATAAAATTTGCGGCATCCGTAGCATAACTTTCAATAACTCCTTTATCAAAAGTCAACACAACATTTGCAGTTATAGCAACATCTACAGCTTCATCAAGCGGGACAATAGTGAATGTCGGAGCTACGAGGTCAGGAGTAGAAAGATTATCTCCCAGGCTGAACCAGGTTGCGCCAATTGTCGTATCAGCAGTAGAAAATCCCAGGTTTCCAGTGCCGGTGTCGTTCGCGTGTTGGTAAACCCTGGCCATTGCAGTTGCTTCAAGTGTTACATACTGAACTTCAAGAGAAGTGCTTTTCTGAGTTTTGTATTCTCTGGCGATCTCTTTGAATTTACATTTCCATCTCTCAATCCACCGATATGAACCATCCGTCATTAAAACTTTCAGTTTTACCATGAAATACGGTACGCTTGTACAATCTCCGAACCCGTACATCAATCCCACGGTGGTCCTTCCGAGAATTACGGCCAATTCTGCTTCAGTCATTCCCGTTAAGGTAAATACTAATTTCTCTTCATTGATAGCATTTATAACGGCCTGAATTTTGCTATCAGCTTCAATTTTGAATTCAAGAATGTTTGGTTCAAATTTCGCGCTATCCAGCCTTTCCGATAAATTTATTGCAGTATCTGTGCTATAAAGCACAGAGGTATCAGTTAATACTTCCTCCAATTGCAAATACTCTACACTTTTTATATAACTACTGGGTGCCGCAAAAAGTTGTAAATCAAACTTAAATTGCTTATCCATTTTTCACCGTTCCTTTCTAAAATAAAAACTCCCTTCCGGGAATTCTTATTTGATTTTTATTTTTAAATATTAAAAATTTTAATCTCTACACGTAAAAATCACATAATTACAGCAGAAAACAATCCTTTCTCTTGTGTCTATATCTAATTTAAAAACAGGTTGCTGAGAACGAATAATAGCAACCCTATCTGCAGACTCTCCGAGAAAGTGTTTTTCTTCAGGATTTATAGAGCTTAATAAATTTCGTATTGAATTAGCTTGAGATTTTGCAGAAGAATAAGAAGCGTCACGACAAAGAATTTGAATTTTTCTTTCGTCTTCTATTAATCCATCCTTACCAGGATATTCCGAAATTACTATCACTGTGTCCGGTGTATCCGGCAACGAGTCAAGAAAAATAAAATTATCATCATCATCTTCATCAAAATCCGGAAATAATTCTGCTAAAATATAACTTTTTAAGTCTTTCAATAGGTCGCTCATAGTCCCGCTTCTCCTGCCGTTTTTATATGTTTTACGTATTTTTCTTTGTTTGCTGTTAGAGGGTCTTCAAGGTATTTGGCTTTTCCTTGCGTATGCCGGTAAAAAAGATTTTCATGTTGCTCAAGGGCATAAGGAGTATTGTAGCTGACTTCGCCGGAATATTCTGAAATCATTTCAACCTGTCGAGACCTCTGTAAATTGTGAGTATCTACCGGAACTTGCTCTGCTGACTCAGTTGACAGGTGTTGGAGACAATCCATAACGGCTTTCTTTGTTTTTTGGGCAGTCTCTTTTTTATACTTCTCTAAATTACCCAGAACTTTATCCAGGCCATTAACAGAAAAACTCACAACTTACAACCTGCTTTCGTAGAACTCAACATTTCCGCTAAGCCCTCTTTCAACACTAACAAAAATAACCGGCCAGTTTATACCGTCGAAAGTAATAATGTCTCCAGGCTTTACCTCAGTCTCTGTAAAGCATACTGCTTCACTTATTACCTCTTCGCCCTTTCGATTTATAACTCTCTTCCGGCTATATTCATACTTGGCAGCAATATCAACGGCATCTGAAAAAGAAGTTTGATTGTATTCGTCTTTCCCGGATTGCACCTGGTGTGAAACTGTCTGATTTAAATATGAAGTAATCATCTAATTTGCACCGTCCCCGCTATCCATGGCCGGAGAAGCTCCTTTGCTTCTTCGCTGACAAGAGAAAGAGATCTGCTTCCTTGGAAAGTTTCCGAAAGTTTCCCAAGAGAAAAAGCCTTTACCCCTTGTCTTTGCAATTCTTTTCTTTTAGTAGATTCAGTATTCAGCATCGCAAAAGCTTCTTCACAGGTCGCCTGTGCTACTTCCGTTGGAATTGTATCGGTATATAAAAGAGACGCCATTAAATCATAATCAATATAAGCACTGAGGTAACGGGGGAAGGCCAGATCCTGAGTATAAATTCTTTTTGTTCCTCTTAACGGCAACCGGTCAATTTTCCGGGTTGCTGATATAAGAAGCTTGTCTTTATTCTCATCAGTCAGCGCATCCCATGCATCCGCCCCATATTTCAAGGCAAAATATTCGTCAGCATCGTCTATATTTATATAACAATTTGTTCCGACTTCTATTACGGACTCGTAAGGCATAACAAAACACTCCTAAAAAAGAGGGAGAAAACTTCTCCCTCTTTTTATTTTTACATTACACTACAAAATAAGCGTCAACCACAGTGCCGTTAAGGGCAGAATTCAAGTCTATAGTATTGCTGGAAATTGCACTGGCGGAAGCCGCAACGGTTGCCGCAGTTCCTTCAAGAACATTATTCAGGAAGGAGAAGATGCAGGTATTATGACTGAGTAAATAAGGCAGTCCGAGTTTGTCGCCGTATCCGATTGCGGTAGTGGCTCCAGTTCCGTCATGAGCCGGAATTGTAATTTTTGTGACGGTCTTAAAAGCTTTACTTCCTGTCACGCTTCCGCCCGTATCAACGGTGAAAACAGGAAGGGTTTCGGTTATTGTTTCGTCGTTAAAGTCGGTGCCTTCTATAATTACCTGGATTGCTTTTATGTCTCCGGCAGTGCCCCCGGCGGTCGCAGTTATATTTCGAGGACATGGGGGGTCTGTTATACTTGTGGTTACTTCCTGAGCCGCACCATTATCAGTTACTGCAGCATGAACCCCGGTAGTGGATGCGGCATGCGCTTCTGCTGCACTCCACTGTAAATGTGCAATTATACCCTCATCTGGATTTTCTCCCGACACGTCACTTTGAATAGTCTGGTCTAATCCTGGATTTTTGGGATACCAGTTGCCGGGGGCAGTAGAGAAAAGTTCTAAATCCATTACTATATTTTTATCCATTTAATTTCACTCCT
>Ga0302253_1001385_pt1 | contig 14776 bp, 10 predicted proteins | sample AAG_RA_Trp_MG_FD_193537 | JGI IMG/M metagenome (GOLD analysis project Ga0302253, IMG submission 193537) | Enriched activated sludge microbial communities from anaerobic digester in WTTP, New Holstein, Wisconsin, United States - AAG_RA_Trp | ecosystem: Engineered > Bioreactor > Anaerobic >...
GATCGGCTGACCGACGCGAGATACCGGATCAGCGAGGGTTGCGGGGTGCGCGTGATCGAAGGCCGCTCGATCGGGTATGCGTTTGCGGACGGATTCGACCGGGCCGATGTCAGGGCCGCCGCGATGCATGCCCGCGGGATCGCCCGGAATCGCGGCCGGAGTCCCTCGGTGCCTCTGGCGAAAAAACCGACGGTCGGCGGAGGCATCATCCGGTCAATCCGACATCTCGACAGCATCGATGACGCCGCCCGCCTGAACGTCATGCAACGCGCGATCCGGACGGCTCGCGAATCCAGCAATCTGATCGAGCATATCGAGGTGCAATACTCGGATGAAGTGAGGCGCATCCTGATCGCGGACAACCAGGGTCTGTATCGCACCGATACACAGCCGCTCATCACGGTCCAGGTCAATGTCAGCGCGGCGGACGGATGGCGGAGGCATCAGGGGAATCGGCGGTTGTCGAAGAAATGCGGCTTCGAGTTATTCGATGATGACGCAGTCGAGCGGATCGCTGCGCAGGCCGCCGAGGAAGCCGTGCAGATGCTGGCGGCAGGCGACCCTCCAGCGGGAGAGATTCCGGTGATTCTGGCGAGCGGGACCGGCGGAGTCATTTTTCACGAAGCCGTCGGGCATGGTCTCGAAGGCGACAGCATCATCGAAAACGGCTCCTATTACTGCAACCGTCTGGGCGATCGCATCGGTTCGCCTCTGCTGACACTCGCCGATGACGGCTCGTTCCAATCGGGACGCGGTTCCGCGCATTTCGACGACGAAGGGTCGCCGACGAACCGAACGGTTCTGATCGAAAATGGTGTGCTCAAGACCTATCTCACCGACCGGATCTCAGCGTCGGTTCTCGGACTGCCACTCACCGGGAATGCACGCCGTGAAAGTTACCGTGAACCGCCGCTGGTGCGGATGACCAACACGCTGCTCGATGCAGGCCGGGACGACCCCTCGACGATTCTCGCGGACACCCCCGAAGGTCTCTATTGCAAATCCTTCAACGGCGGCATGGTCGATACGGCTTCGGGGCATTTCACGTTCTACGTCCGGGAGGCCTACGAGATCCGGAACGGACGGATCTCGCGACCGATCCGCGGAGCCACACTCACAGGCAAAGGCGCGGACCTCCTCATGCGGATCGATCGGGTCGGAACCGATTTCAACACGTTCATCGGGACCTGCGGAAAAGGTCAGTGGGTGCCGGTATCGTTCGGTCAGCCCACCATCCGCATCTCGCACATTGTCGTCGGCGGAACGCGGATCTAGAGGAGCAATCGGATGACTTTCGAAAAGCTGGCGCGGAAGATTCTGGACCGGATTACCTCGGCGGGCATGACCGGCGAGTGTTTTCTGGAGGAGTGGAACCGGAGCGTGATCACGGGCAAAGGCGGCGAGATCCGTGAAAACCGGACGGCACAGGGGCAGGGACTGGGTATCCGGATCGCACAGGGACAGCGTGCCGCGGGCATGTCCGCGACGCGTTTCGACGTGGATGCGATCACCCGGTCCGTGGATCGGATCATCCGGCTGGTGCCGCAACTGCCCGAAGATCCGTTCCTGCGATTCGCGGAACCGGCGCGGCTGCCCGATGCGGGGCCTTTTCATGATCCGGGATTCCGCTTCCCGCTTCCCGAGTCGGCTTCCCGCGATCTGCTCAACAGCCTCGATGCGATCAACGGAACGATCGAATCGCCCGCGGAAGTCGCCCTGCAGGAGTCCTGTGAACAAACCGACACCGCGATTCTCAACACGCTGGGATTGGATGTCGCCACACGTTCGACGTCCTTCACCCGCACGATCGCCATCACACTGGAATCCGGCGGTGAACGCATCCAGGTTGAAGACGAACGAGAAACCGCCTTTCCGGACGATCTGCCCGCCTTCGGAAAGATCCTGCAGGATCTGCTTCCGATGCTCGATCAAACCATCGGCGGATCGCTTGTCCCGACGGGCGTGTATGCGACAGTGTTCCACCCCGCCGCTGGCCGCACCTTCCTGCGCTCCGTCCTCGATTGCCTCAGCGGCTGGCTCGTGAACCGCCGACGGACATGGGCGATGGACCGGCTGAACACACCGATCGCGTCGGAGGGGGTGACGATCGTCGACGATCCGCACGCGCCGAGGTCGTCCCGGTCGAGAATCGTCGATGGTGAGGGGGTGCCGACCGCGACGAAACCGATCATATCGCAAGGGGTACTGCGCGGATTTTTCGATACGCTGGGCACGGCCGCCGAAAGCGGACGGGCTCCGGGGAACGCTGTGCGCGGCTACGACGGAAGCCCCCGCACCGGATGGACCCGCATCACGATGTCCCCGGGAATGGATTCCCCCGATGCGATCATCCGGGACACGGGCGAGGGCCTGTATATCCACAGACTGATCGGATTCGGGCTCGATGAAAGCTCCGGGCAGTATTCGATCGGCGCGATGGGGAGACGGATCACGGGAGGCGTACTCGGGGACGCCGTCGCGGGCATCACGATCGCCGGCAATCTCGCCGACCTGCTTCAAGACATCGACCGCATCGGCAACGATCTCCCCGCCGGCTACTCACTGCTCTGCCCGACCTTCAGGATCAGTCGCGTCAGCGTCGGCGGGAGCTGATCCCCTCACAGGGAAAAAAAGCCAGCCGCAGCGGGATTTCATTCCAGGCGCGGGGTCACGCGATACGCCATGTTGCCGCGAACGACGATGAGCATGACGGAATCCCGATGACTGCCCTGAATGATCGTCTGGTAAAAAGCATCCGCAGAAACGATACGGGTGCGGTCGATCTGGAGCAGCGCATCACCGGATCGGATACCGACGTCGTCCGCCGGCGATCCTGGACGGACCTCGTTCACATACACCCCTTTTTCCGCATTCCCGCGCGCGCCATCGACCTTGATCTCTTTGACCGACAGCCCGAGAATTTCCCAGGTGAGCTGCTGCGGATCGCGTGTCGGAAGCGCTTCGGCCGTGATGTCGGCCTGATATTCCTTGCCGCCTCTGAGAATCGTAATGCGGATCGAATCCCCCGGCAGCACCTCCAGGAGCTGATCCCGGAAGTCATCGCTGGATGTGACGGTATACTTCCCGAGACCGATGATCACGTCTCCCGCACGGATCTCGGCGCGCTCGGCCGGTGACCCCTTCGACACTTCGGACACGAGAGCACCCTCATCGCGATCGACTCGCAGATGTTTGGCCAGAACGGATGTGAGATCCTGGGTGTGGATCCCGATCCACGGGCGGGGGACCGTGCCGATTTCGAGCAGATCCTTGATGACCCGTTTGGCCTTGTCGATCGGAATTGCAAATCCGATCCCCTTGGCGTTTTCGTAGATGGCCGTGTTGATTCCGATCAGTTCGCCCTTGACGTTCAGGAGCGGTCCGCCGGAATTGCCCGGATTGATCGAGGCGTCGGTCTGAATGAAATCGTGATAGGTGTGCGTTTCGTTCGTCCGGTCTTTGAACGTCAGGCTGCGGTTGAGCGCGCTGACGACGCCGGTCGTGACGGTGTTGGACAGTCCGTACGGATTGCCGATCGCGATGACCGTTTCACCGATCATCAGGTCGTTCGACGTGAACGGCGCGATGAACGGGAGGGGTTCCGGGGCGGTTATTTTGAGGAGTGCGAGGTCGAGGCGGCGGGAGGCTCCCAGTAATTCGGCTTCATATTCCTGCCCCGACGCAAGCGTGACGGTGATTTTGGAGGCCGGCAGGATGATGTGTTCGTTGGTGAGGATGATGCCGTCGGGCTGGATGATCGTGCCGGATCCCAGACTCTGGTTGGTGATGTTGCGCCGGCGGCTCGGTTCGAAGTAGTTGAAGATCCATTCGTCGCCGAAGGGGTTTGCGCCGGTGACGGATACGACTTTTTCGGTCGAGATATTGACGACGGCCGGTCCGGCCTGACCCAAGGCGCGTACGACGGGCGACACCCGGACCGGGTCGACGTCCGCATGAATCGGCGCTATGAACGCAAAGAAAATGAGCAACGGAATCAAGTGACGCATCAAACACCTCCCTGTCGTACCAGAAGGTTCAAACAGCAGGACGCATTTTAGCGCGTTGCGGCATGTGCGTAAAGATGAGAGAAGAATCGTCGGTTCTTCTGGGACAGAATTGCTACCAGCAAGACTGCGATTCCATGTCGAGTTCATTCCTTTAAGTGGCTGGGTGAGGGGGCAACTTCCATAGGAAGTGATTCGCCAAAAGCTTCGAAGATCCGGAGTCCGTTCAAGCGGGAGTCGGGTGTTTCCGTGCCGGTGTAATCGATGCCAATGCAGCGACTAAACGTTGTTTTAATTTGTTCCGTCATTTACTTGCTCTCCCTGAATGTGTATCCAGTTTGTCTAAATATCGTACAAGCCGACCCGCTGGCATCCTTCGAGGAAGGCCTTTTTCAGGAAGTTACAGTTTGAAAACGGAGACTTCGCGGTCTGTAGCTGAACCATTGCAAGCGAATCTTTCGGAGGAAAATCGTGGGTATCGTGCAGAATACGAATCTGCTCTAGCCAGTCTTTGGCGTCACTACCGCAGCATTTCGCCTTGTAACGTTCTTCGATGCCGTACACCTCTTTCCATGTTTCGATCTCCTCATGGGCGGTGGCGGGACCGAACGAGAGTTGAATGTCGTCGGGTGTCATGTGGTCGATATCCGGTTTGTGAAGGCCGACAGTAATTTCGATACCATGAGCACCGGTTGCATAAGGGTAGAAGGCCTTGCGGCGTCCGACGGCATTGTGTGCCGGGTCGCGGCTGAGTTTGTAGAAGCTGTTGCACTCGTGGCAGGCCGGGGCGAGGTTTCGGAAATTGATCGTATTGAAGGGATAGAGCGTCTTGGGTAGATAATGGTCATAGGCCTCACGCTTGTTGTGATGCAGTCCCTTGATGTCGCCGAGGCCGCAGAACGGACATTTGCCGGTCGTATTCGTCTGCATGAATGCCTGGTAGTGTTCATCAATCTTGCCGATTTTTTCGCGTAGCGCTTTGATGTCGAGCAGTTGCTGGGAATAGAGTCCCTTGAAAAAAGATTTCAGTTGCTCGCTCAGATCAGGATAGGTGGCGGCAATATCGGTATAGCGGGCGATCTGAACCGCCGGGTCATTGGCGCAGACCTTTTCGATGTCGTTGTTGGCTTGGTGCCACCGCTTGAACTGCGAGATTTCCCCTCGCGAAAGCTGAGAGAAACTCAGATATATGGCTTGAACCTGGCTTGAGAAACGATCCCCTTCTTGAGTGTGATCGTAGGCGAAAGTTGTCATCACCTCCTTGAGTGGTGGATTGGCATCAAACAGGCTTAAGTCGTAAGGACCAGCCTTCGGTGCATGACACCAGACTTGATAAAAGATGAAGTTTATAAAACGCTGCATCCGCTCCATCTGATGCGGGACATAGGTATAGGCAAACAGCATCAGCCCTTGTCCTCCATGCTGTCAAGGATGGTCTTGATGAGCAGAATCTTTTCCACCGAGTCACCGAGTTCGCGATTGATCTCGACTAGGAGCTTCTCCTTGTCCTCTCCCTGTTCAAAACGTTGCCGCAGGTTGTCCAGCATCGACTGTGCATGGCCACCGATGGTCTCGCGCTTTCCAAAGGTGGCCATGGTGATCTTGTTGATGGATGCGCCAAGGGTGTTATAATCGGGATTTCTAACGCTGACCTTGCCTGTTACTTCGTCCTTGTTAAACACCAGCACCTTTTCCGGCCTGCTGTCAGAGATCAGAAACGGGGTGTGGGTCGTGACCAGCATCTCCTGGCCGTCGCTGCCGTTGAAGCTCTGATTCAGGCGAGTGACGAAGTTGGCGCGCCAGTCGGGGTTGAAATGGGTCTCCGGCTCGTCGAGCAGGAACAAGCTCTGGGTGTTCTTGAACAGCATGCATAGACCCATTGTATGAACCAGTTGGTGCTCTCCGTCCGATAGATTCTTGAGGAGCATTGGTTTTGAAACATCACTTTTCGTGAAGTAAAAGTTTTTAAATCGCATAATGCGCTCATCCGAGGCCAAGGTCGGGACGGTTTCGCTTACGTATTGGCTGTCGGATTGATACAGATCGGCCTTTAACGAGTCGCTGACGGAAAAGAGGTTCAACGTGAGCAGCACCTGAAAGGCATGGAATAGGGCGATGGGTGAGTGGTTGACTTCAAAATCGAAGTTCTCGCCGAAGGCTTGGCGGGTGTAGTCATTGACCCAGTAATCGAGATAGAGCGTGTCGCTGGCCTCGTCGATATACCAGCAGGTTGCGCTACGCTTCATACGCCTGATTACTGGATCGAAAGACTCATACCGAGTAGCTGAATTCTCCTGTTGATTACGTAGTTCTTTTTGCAACGTTTCATCGGCCTCAAGAAGGCGAATAAGATGAATCCGATAGCGACCCGATTCAGCGTCCCTGGTTAATGCTGGATTTTCTTTCCCAAAATGCTCAGCAACCTCAAGCGAGACCTCTATGCTGCGCCGGATGATGATACGGAACTCTTTGAGTTCCTTGATTTTCACATCGTCGCGGAAGGGTCTGAGCGCATCGGCATCCTGAAACAGCAGATTGCAGAGCAGGATCGCCTGGCTGAAACCGCTGTCGAGGTAGACCAGCCGTGATTCCGGGCGACCGGGATAGGGAAGCTGATGCTTCAGTGCCTGCCAGTATTCGTCGAACTGGACAAAGCGCATCTTGAAAAACGGCAGGCTGAGGATTTCGTTCTCTCCGGAGGAATAGCCCAGAATATAGTCCGGCAGCATTTGGCGACCGAGCGTCTGGGTCATCTTCAAGGGTTCATCACCGTTCCCGCTCACCAGGAACCATTTTGGCCCCTCTCCTGCTTGTTTTATAACCTTAACGCGGGCATTCCCACCCATTCCCATCGCGCAAATCTCGCTGCCGTCTTGTATGGGCAAGACATATTCCAGCTCGAATGCGTCGGGTTGTGCGCTTTCTGCTTTGAATCCATTCCGGTTTTCTTCTTCATTATATCGGAAGCTGTCCGGCAGGTTTTCCAGATAGATGCATTGCAGATGGTAGAAGATCGCTGCCAGCACCTCCAGCAAATTCGATTTCCCGCTGCCGTTAGGACCAGCGCAGACAAAAGGGGTAAAACCTTGTTCTTCCAGCAAGTCCCACTCGCTGCGGAAGCGGCACTCGAAACCCGCTTGCAGGCTGCGAAATCCTTTCGGGTCGGTGATTTTGAGGCGCAACAGCTTCATCCGGCGTTATCCCTTTTCCGCAGTGATCTGCACGCGGTTGCTGGCATCGTCGTAACCCTGGGTCAGACGACCCTCTTCCAACGCTGCGAACACCCAGTCTTTGAGTGCGTCATACTCCGCTGCGCCCCAGTTCGGCGCGTCGTCTTCCATCAGCTCCCCCGATCGTTGCTGAGCGGCTTCCATAAATTCCTGTGCGGAAAAGGGTGTATTCCCCAGATGCTTCAGCCAGGCATTCAGCCACTCTCCAAGCAGGGATTTGCGACCTTCCGCGGTTCGGAATGCAGTGATCTCCGCAGGTGCAGGCAACTCGAACAAAGGCTTCATGGGTTGTTTTTCCTCTACATCGGTCATTTCTTCATCCGAAATCTGAGGCCCTTCCGGTGGCAGTGGCACCCGTGACAGATCCAGTTCGCCTTTGAATGCCTTCTGGCTCAGTGCGCCATAGAGGCTCTCCAGATCGGTCAGGCTTTGCTGGTAGCGGGAATTAAGACCCTCGACCTTTGCGACAATTGAGGCAAATCGGTTTTGTAGACCGACGGGAGGTTTTACAACTTGAAGCCCTCGAATATCGTCAAAGTTGAGACCTGCTTTAACACCTTCTCGGTTCTTCTTTTGTACAAACGAATTTCCGTAAGGTAGCGTGAAATACCAAGCCAAAAACAAAGGATGAAGGCCGCAGTCTGGACATAATCGAATGAGTGCCAAATGTTGGTTAATGTATGAACCTTCTAGTTCTTTGGGTACCACTGCAGTTCTTCCCAGGTCAGCGGTTATTGAAAGGAGTAAATCCCCATGCTTAACCCTAGTTCGATTCGCTTCAGCGGAATCTGGAGCTTTTACATAAACGATGTCATCTAGTTTGAGGCTGGCATCTTTTACGTTGTTTATCCTTATAAATACACTTCCAGATTCTGAATAGTACTTTGCCCAACCACGAGACCCGCTTGTAAGGAATTCCATAAAAACGCCAAGAGAAAAGTGAAGTTGGCGTTTCATACTCTCAGGATCGCCGAACATCTCCAGAAAGACGCTTTTGATCAACTCATCGAGTTGTTGCTGGTGGTGCTTGCGCCGGGCGATCAACCCTTCCACCTTGCCGAGCAGATGGGCAATGCGCTTTTGGTCGTCGAGCGGGGGGAGGGGGATGGTAATAGAGTCAAGTTTATTACGAGTTAACTTCCCGCGTGTGGTTCCAGTGATGTAAGGATTAAGATCTGCGTAATTGAGATAGGCCGCAAGATACTCGAGAATCGTGCCACATTTTGCCGTTAAGACATGGGCATGATTATTGACCCAGCATCTTTCATTATAGATTTTTGCACAAACTTCATTTGCTCCCCAGCTTCCCCCATCCTCAGAAATGCAAAGAATTTTTTCGTCAAAAATATAATCGTCGATATATTCAAGCACGTTATTTGCTCCGATATAGGGGTAGAGCTTAGCCTTAGTAAGCTTAGCGCGTTCAGTAGAGTTGAGAGGAATCCGCTTGCTATCGAGGTTGTTTGTGATTTGATTTAGCGGAATGGAATTCATCCAACCATCTCCCTCAGCTCCAGCAGTTCCCGCACAATTCCGCTCTCTAGAGTTGCAGAAACCTCGCCGCAATTTTCGCGGTTAGCGATCTGATTCATCGTCCTCCTCCCTGAACTCGGCTTCAATCTCCTCGATCGATGGCAGTGAACCTCTAAGATCATCGGGAAGACTCCGGGTGAGTTGCGTCTCCCATTGAGCGACACCCATGGGGCGGCGGTAGCCGTCGAGGGCATATTCGATGACCAGATTGTTTTTACTTTTGCACAAAAGCAGACCGATGGTCGGTTTATCGTCCTTGTGACGCATCAGATCATCAATTGCGGAGAGATAAAGATTCAGGGTTCCTGTGAAACCCGGATCAAACGGGATGGCTTTAAGCTCAATGACGACATAGCAGCGCAGTTTGAGGTGGTAGAAGAGCAGGTCGAGGCGAAAATCCCGGTCGCCGACTTCCAGTAATACCTGTCTTCCGACAAAGGCGAAGCCGGCACCGAGTTCCAGCAGGAATTGCTGGACATGATCGACCAGCGCCTGCTCGATTTCTCGCTCCTTGCGGATGTCGGCAGTACCGAGAAAATCAAACAGGTAGGGATCTTTGAATACCTGAGCGGCCATATCGGAATCTGACGGTGGCAAGGTTCGCGCAAAGTTGTTGGTGGCCCTGCCCTGTCGTTCGTGAAGGCGGGTTTCGATCTGCAAGGTGAGGATGTCTTTGGACCAACCATTTTGGATCGTTTTATCTATGTACCAGAGTCGAGTCTTGGCATCGGCAAGCTTGTCCAGCAAGGCCAGATTGCTGCGCCACGGGATTTGTGCAACGGTGCGTTGCACGATTTCACGGACTGGCCACTCAGAGGCGAATTTCCGCATGTATTTCAGGTTGCGCGGTGAAAACCCGTTCATTTCCGGAAAGGCTTGCTTGAGATCCTCAGAAAGCCGGTCAATGATTCTGGCACCCCAGCCTTGCCGGTCCTGACGCTCAAGAATGATCATTCCGATATCCCAGTAGAGAAGAACCATGGCGGCATTGGCGGACAGAGTGACCCGCAGCCGTTCATGGGCGATGCGCTTTTTCAGGTCGGAGAGTGTGGTCTGATAGTCCGTGGGCAAATCCAGCGGTTTTCCGGCGACGGGAAAAGACGCCTGAGGTTTGCGGCTGCCTCTGGAAATGCGCTTGTTCCGGGGATCGTTCATCCAACCATCCCCCGCAATTCCAGCAACTCGCGCACAACCCCGCTTTGCACCTTGGCCAGATCGGCATCTTCCACCTCACCCACTTCTTCCTTCAGCAGCCGTTCTACGATCAGGCTGGGCGCTTCATATTCCACCTCTTCAAACACATCCTCCTTGTAACGCGACAGCGAAAGGTCATACCCCTCCGCCTCGATAGCGGCACGCGGTATAAAAAAACACTTCGCGGTGCGGTCGGTGTCGGTCTCGGGATTGCGGGCATGAAACTTGGCAGCGATATCCTGCAAGTCGCCATAACCCTCCTGCTTGGTGCGCTTGTCGTCCAGCGAATAGCCATCAGCCCGCATTTCGTAAAACCAGACGTTTTGCGTGGCCAGTTGGGTGACTTTGTCTTTCGGCCCCCAGACCTTGGTAAAAAGCAAAATGGCTGTGCTGACACCGGCGTAGGGTTTGAACACGCCGCTGGGCATGGTGATGACGGCTTTGAGGTCGCAACGCTCCAACAACATTTGTCGCAAGGACTTGAACGCGCCGCCTGAGCCGAACAGCACACCTTGCGGCACGATGACACATGCAGTGCCCCCCTTTTTGAGCAATCGGTAGATATTCTCGACAAACAGGAGCTCGGTCTTGGTAGTGGAGAGGCTGAGGTTTTCGTTGATGTCACCCTTGTCGATGCTGCCGGTGAAAGGCGGATTGGCCATGACGATATCGTATTCGGCCTCCTCATTATAGCTCTTGGAGAGCGTGTCCTTGTAGTCGATGTGAGGCTCGTCGATCCCGTGCATCATCAGGTTCATCAGGCCCAAGCGCACCATGGTGGCGTCGATGTCATAGCCAAAAAGGCTGGATTGCAAAATGGTCTGCCTTTTTTCGTCGATGGCTGCTGCGACAGATGTTCGAACGAAACCATCTTCATCAGGTTTCAGGTCTTTGGTTCCCGCCTTAATCGCCAGTTGAGTGACGATGTACTGGTAGGCACCGAGTAGAAAGCCGCCAGAACCGCATGCCGGGTCGGCAATTCGGTGGCCGAGTTGCGGCTGCACCAGATCGGTCATCAGCTTGATGATGTGGCGCGGAGTTCGGAACTGACCGTTCTTGCCAGCGGTGGCGATCTCGGAGAGGAGCATCTCGTAGACATCACCCTGGATATCCTGAAAGGCCTGGCCCTTCTCGTGTGAGTCCTTTTCCATGATCTCGAAGATCTCGTCGATGATCTTCACCGCCTCTACCAGAAGGGCCGGTTTGGGGATAATGAAGACGGCATTCTTCATGTGGTGGGTGAAGTTGCATTCGGCCCCGTTTATGTCCTTGAGGAAAGGGAAGACTCGGGTCTGAACATGCTGGAGCATTTCCTCAGCCTGCATGTGCTTAAACTCGCTCCAACGCAGAGTGCGCTTGTCGATTTCATACATCTTGGCATCGGCCTGGCGATTATCTGTCTCTCGTTGAGTGTCGTCTTTTCTTGCTCTTACGCGATATTCCGGTGGCATCCACTGCCCTTCGAATTTGGAAGTGTAGGGCTCGCCGGTCCACTCGGCATCGGCCTGCTTTTTCTGATCCAGTTCGTCGAGTCGTTTCATGAACAGCAGGTAGGTGATCTGCTCGATGGCGGTGAGCGGGTTGGAGATGCCGCCGGACCAGAATTTGTTCCAGAGCTGACCGATTTTGCTTTTGAGTTCGGGGTTGTTTTGCAGCATGTCTATCTTTCCTCCAACCGTTTGACGTTTTTGTCCGCAAGCAGGAGTTTCATCTGATGAATGGCGGTCTGGTTCAGGATTTTCAAGCGCTCGGCCTGTGGGAGTCCCTGATGAATGAAATGGGCGTTCAGGGTTTCGAGATTGGCCAGGCAGACAAGCTGGGAGACATTGGCTTCATCCCGAATATTGCCTTTGTCGTCAGGATTTTCATCCCGCCACTGCTTCGCCGTTTTCCCGAACAAAGCCATGTTCAGCAGGTCGGCTTCGCTGGCATAGATCATTTTGATTTGCTTGGACATAAGCTTCGGCGGGATCAGGTTTGCCATGATCGCATCGGTGTGAATTCGGTAGTTGATTTTTGCCAGGTTACGGCGAATATCCCAGCCGAGTTGCTGGAGTTCTTGTTGTTTGAGTCGCTGGAACTCTTTTATCAGGTAGAGTTTGAATTGAGGAGATATCCAGGAGGCAAATTCAAAAGCAATGTCCTTATGAGCGTAAGTTCCGCCATAGCGGCCTGCCTTTGCAATGATCCCAACAGAGCCGGTCTTTTCCACCCATTGCTTAACCGACAGGACGAAGCGGTTCAAACCTGCTTGATTTTTAATTCCCTCGAATTCGGGGGAATTAAAATCCGGGTTGTAGATATCCTCCCAAATACCTAAGAACTCGATGGTGTTTTTGTTCCGAAGCCATTTCTCAATCAGTGCCAGTCCGTTTTCGATATCGCGCACCATGTCGGTCAACGAAATATAATCCTGCCCGTTTTCTTGCAGAACGGTAATCTGACTGCCTTGCACGGAAAGTTTTTGTTTCTTTCCGCTCATTTCTAAACGGGTCGATTTCGACTCTTTTTCTTGTCTTTCGGGTGTCATTTCCATCAGGCCGCCAATCGTGCGGTGAGCTGCAATATCTCGTTGATCTCCGACGGACTGAACACACCGCGAATCCCCTGTGGGTGAATCACCGTGAACGGAGTGTTGATGAGGTCTTTCTTCTCGACCTTCTCGCGCTCGATGATGAAACCCTTGAGCAGGTTCAGGAACTCCAGTTGGCGGCTGGACAGATTGCTGTGCTGCGCAATGAATTGATCAAAAGCATCGCTGACCGTTTCCGGAAAGCTTTTCAGGATTTCGATGCCGAGGATGTGGCGGATGAACTGGATGAAGCGAGCCTTGCGGATATTGTAAACTCGGCGCAGTAGATTTTCGGTGATATGCGGGTGCTCGGCATGGAGCAGCTCGGCCAGTTCTGTGGTCTCGTCAGCCGAGATCTCTTCTCCGTTCTTGAGCTTTTTCAGAATTGGGTTGCGCTCGGTCAGTTCCGTGATCATGGCCTCGACCATGTCGCGGTAGCGGCTGATACTTACCGATTCGTTCTGAGGACCGAACTCGACCCTCTCTTTGCGATGTATCTCATCTCTCAGGTCGAGATGCGTAGGACCAGGGCCGAACTGTTGCTCGCGAAATTTCATCAGCGGACCGAGACGGGTGTTCAGATCGTCGAGTGCGTCTTCCTGCGCGTTGGCATCTGTTTTGGCCCAGTATTGATTGGTCTGAGCGGTTCGAATCAACTCCTCTTCGGCTTGAACGAAGTTGATTGAAAGCGGCAGTTCGCTGATCTGCTCGACGATACCTTCTTTCAGGGTTTCGGCTTTTTCCTTTTCCTCACTCAACCTGGCGAGAGAAAACTCCAGCAAATCCCGCTCAAAACGCATTGCTTTGAAGTCGGCCTCGGAGACGGTGCGAAACAGCGGCTTAATCTCGGCACGCAGGAATTCTAACCGCTGGTGATTCAGGGTGATCCAGAAGTTTTCTTCGTTGAGGCGAGCTAGAGCACCGCTTGCCTCCTTGATAATGACGGATGTATGCGGCAACTGCCGGATCTGTTGGCGTAGTTTGGCAATTTCACGTTCTGCAATCTGGGCCTGAGCGAGGTCGATGGCTTTTTCGATCTTGTCGAGACGTAAGCCAACCAACCTCACAGGCAGAGGTAGTTGGGGCTTGAGCTCCTTGCCTTTGGGTTGCAGCTTGAAGTACTCGAAGTTATCCCAGCAATCGAGGATCAGAAACACGTCTTTTTCCAGACACCACGGCTTGGGTTTACTAGTTTCCAGCAGGCGGGTGCCGCGCCCGATCATCTGCCAGAATTTGGTGTAGGAGTAGACCGGCTTGGCAAAGAGGAGATTGACGATCTCACGCACGTCAATGCCGGTGTCGAGCATGTCGACGCTAATGGCAACGCGCGGCATATCGTTGTTGGTGAACTGGTCGAGCAGTCCGCCTTTGCCGTAAACGCGTGGGTCATCGGAGACCATTACCTTGGCCAGTTCACCTTTGTATTGCGGGAAGAGTTTGTCAAAGATTTCTTCGATGCGCCGGGCGTGTGCTTTGGATGAGCAGAAGAAGATCGTTTTTCCTGGCAACACGCCGCTCCCGTCCTTGATGCACTCCTCCATGAATTCCTTGACGATGAGCGTATTCGTTCCCTTGTTGATCACCTGCTTTTCGAGCTGCGAACCCTCGAAATTGATCTCTTCGATGTCTTTGCCTTCCTGCAACAGTTTTTTCTGATCCTCAAGTGAGATTGTTCGCTTGCTGATGCCTTCCGTCTGGAAGCGGGTCTGGATCTTCATTACCTGGAAGCTGCAGAGATAGGGCGGTACATTGTTGACCGCCTCCTCGAACGTGTAAGCAAAAGTGGGAAGTCCGTCTTCGCAGTGGAAGAGCTGGAACGTGTTGTGGTCGATGATGTCGGTGGGTGTGGCGGTCAGGCCCAAAATGATGGTCTTGAAATAGTCCAAAACCTCTTTGTAGGTGTTGTAGATGGATCGGTGGCTCTCGTCGACCACGATGAAATCGAAAAAGTGCGGAGACAAGTACTGCGAGTCTTCCCGGATGATGTTGAGCATCGTGGGATAGGTCGAGATGTAGATTCGGCGATCCTTGGCGATCATCTTCTCGCCGACATTCGGCCAACGCGGCTCGTGAGGTAAATGTTCCTTGAAAGCTGCCAGTGCTTGTTCGCGCAGTGCGATTCGGTCGACCAGAAACAACACTTTCTCCGCATGACCGGCACGCATCAGGGCATCCACCATCGCGATGCATGTTCGGGTCTTGCCGGTGCCGGTGGCCATAACCAGCAGGAAGTCGCGTTTTTT
>Ga0302253_1001392_pt1 | contig 14718 bp, 11 predicted proteins | sample AAG_RA_Trp_MG_FD_193537 | JGI IMG/M metagenome (GOLD analysis project Ga0302253, IMG submission 193537) | Enriched activated sludge microbial communities from anaerobic digester in WTTP, New Holstein, Wisconsin, United States - AAG_RA_Trp | ecosystem: Engineered > Bioreactor > Anaerobic >...
TGTTTACGTATTACAAAGTAAATACTATAATTTGCTTCTCACAAGTTTTTTAACATAAAGTTATCAACTAATACGTGTTAATATTCGGAGTTAGGGATTAACTTGTTAGCAAGTCGGTATAAACTGAGAAAGAATGAACCTGCAATATCCATTAGTAGTAGATAATTATTTCAGCAGATACATATTATTAATTTATATAATAAAGGATAACCATTTTTTTTCGTTGATAATAAATTTTATTCATTTCTTTTTTTATTAAAATATAAATCGTAAATTTGCAAAAAAAAACGAAAATTTTAATAAAACAGTATGAGTTATATAAAATTTGACAAAACACAATTAATCAACTTGGAGTATTCACTCAAGCGTGAAATACTACGTTCTAATAGAGCCGGCTCTTATGCATATACCACTATTGTAGGCTGCAATACACGAAAATATCATGCATTATTGGCTTGTCCCATAGAGCATCTAGACGGAGGCACTCATGTTTTACTCTCATCGCTGGATGAAACGATTGTTCAACACGATGCATCATTTAATCTTGGTATTCATAAATATCCGGGAATATATGAGCCCAAAGGACATAAATATATTCGCGACTTCAATAATGAACCAAACATGGAGATTACTTACCGTGTAGGAGGCGTGGTATTAAAAAAAGAAATGATATTGATTACTACCGAAGAACGCATGCTTATCCGATATACATTAATAGATGCTCATTCTCCTACCAAAATAAGGTTTAAGCCGTTTCTCGCATTCAGAAATATTCATAACTTATGCAAAGCAAATCTTGCTATCAACAAAAAATATACACCCGTTGAAAACGGCATCAAAGTTAAATTATATAATGGCTATCCATCGTTGTACATGCAATTTTCAAAAAAAATAGATTATGTACACGTTCCCGATTGGTATTATAATATTGAATATATGGAAGAACAAGAAAGAGGTTACGATTATCACGAAGACCTCTTTGTTCCCGGCTATTTTGAAACATCTATTCGCAAAGGAGAAACCATTGTATTTTCGGCAGGTACCAGTGCAGCCATTACACGTTCCTTAAACCGTCAGTTTGATAAAGAACAAAACAGACGCATAGAACGAGACACTTTTGAACATTGCCTTATTAATGCAGCACAACAATTTTTTGTTCATCGTGAAAAAGAAACGGGAATCATTGCCGGGTTTCCTTGGTTTGGATGTTGGGGACGCGATACATTCATCTCGTTGCCAGGATTAACACTGCCTCAAAACAATTTATCAGCCTATAAAGATGTCCTAAATTCAATGATAAAGAAAATGAAAGGTCCCTTCTTTCCCAATGCTGGCAGTGGTGATAATGCAATTTACAACAGTGTAGATGCTCCGTTGTGGTTTTTCTGGGCATTACAACAGTATTGTGAATTTGCTCACTGTTATCGTTCTGTTTGGAAAGAATATGGTAAGGTGATGAAAAAAATATTAACCTCTTTTCGAGAAGGTACCGAATACAATATTAAAATGCACGACAACGGATTATTGTGGCAAGGCGTTCCAGGTATGGCACTGACATGGATGGACGCTATCGTAGAAGGGAAGCCTGTTACACCACGTATTGGATTTGCCGTTGAAATCAATGCACTTTGGTATAATGCGATAATGTTTAGCCTAACTGCCGCCAAAATAGCCAATGACCGCAAATTCATTTTTGAATGGATAGAAATTCCTGACTTGATAAAGAAATCCTTTATAGAAATGTTTTATGATGAACAGAAAAAATACTTGGCTGATGTAGTTACTTATGAAACCAAAGACTGGAGTGTAAGACCCAATCAGGTGTTTGCTACTTCACTACCATACAGTCCCTTGGACGATAATGAAATTAAACGAAACATATTGGATAAAGTACAACAGGAATTGCTTACTCCCAAAGGATTAAGAACCTTATCACCGTCTCATCCCGATTATGTAGGCATATACGGAGGCAATCAGGCACAGCGAGATAAGGCTTATCATCAGGGAACAGTATGGCCTTGGTTACTTGGTGCTTTTGCCGAAGGCATGTTTAGAATTCATGGCAAATCGGCGTATTCACTGATAGAACGAACCTATCAAAATTTTGAAGAAGATTTGGTTATGAATGCCATTGGTACTATTGGTGAAGTTTATGATGGCGACCCGCCACACAATCCTAATGGTGCCGTTTCTCAGGCATGGAGCGTTGCCGAACTGTTACGTATTAAAATGATGCTTGACCAGTATAATGAATAATGCACAAATTTTAACACTGTTATGAGAGTATTAATGTTTGGATGGGAATTTCCACCACATATCACCGGAGGGCTTGGAACAGCATGTTATGGCTTGGTTAAAGCCTTAGCCAAACAAAAAGTGAATATTATTTTTGTTGTGCCACGTTTGTTTGGCGGTGAAGACCACAAATCTGCCTACTTGGTTAATGCCAGTGATGTAGAAATTAATGAAAGAAATTTTAATTATGGCGAATACTGGCAAAATGTAAAGTATTATGAAATAGGCAGCAGTCTTATTCCTTATGTCAGTGAAGAAGATTTTTTACGGCTTATAGGCGAACAAAATAATGTTTCTACTTATTTTGATGAAAAAGTATTTAGAGCCAAATATCAATTTTCGGGAAAATATGGTAATAATTTATTTGCCGAAGTAAGTCGCTATGCCTTGATTGGCTCTGTATTAGCCAAAGAGCATCCGCATGATGTAATTCATGCACACGATTGGTTAACCTATCCAGCAGGCATGGCAGCCAAAAAAATCTCCAACAAACCGTTAATTATCCATGTTCATGCTACAGAATTTGACCGTAGTGGCGATAATATCAATCAGTATGTTTATGATATGGAGCGTAAGGGAATGGAAGCAGCCGATAAAATTATTACGGTGAGCAACCTGACTCGAAAATATGTTATTGAACGCTATGGCATACCTGCCGACAAAGTAGTTACCGTTCATAATGCCGTTGAAACCATTAATACGGATGAAATACAACAAACCAAAGGATTTCCTGAAAAGTTGGTTACTTTTCTTGGCAGAGTTACGTTTCAAAAAGGACCCGATTATTTTGTTGAAGCGGCTTATAAGGTTCATAAAAAAGACCCCCATATTCGCTTCGTCATGGCTGGCAGTGGTGATATGTTAAACCGCATGATAAAACAAGTAGCCCATTATCAAATGGGCCATAAATTTCAATTTGCTGGCTTTTTAAAAGGTGAAGATGTGTATCGTTTGTTTAACGTAAGCGATGTGTATGTTATGCCTTCGGTTTCAGAGCCCTTTGGCATATCTCCGTTAGAAGCCATGCGTTCCAATGTGCCGGTTATCATTTCAAAACAATCAGGTGTCTCGGAAGTACTTAAATATGCCTACAAAGTAGATTTCTGGGATGTGGATGCCTTAGCCGATGCTATTTATGGATTTACTCATTACGAAGGATTACCCAAAATGTTTAAGAAATATGGACGTGAAGAAGTGGACAACCTGAAATGGGAAAATAGCGCCCAAAAAATTATTCAACTATATCAATCACTTATAAAATAATTATTTTATGAAAGCCATCTGTTTTTATTTTCAAGTACATCAGCCTTTTCGTTTACGCCGTTACCGTTTCTTTGAAATAGGAAACAATCATTATTATTTCGACGATTTTGCCAATAATAGTATCATGCGTAAAGTAGCAGAAAAATGCTATCTGCCTACCAATAAACTGTTGTATGACTTGATACAGGAATACGGTACTCGTTTTAAAATTGCATATTCCATTAGTGGAACAGCCCTCGACCAATTCGAAATGTATGCCCCTGATGTTTTGGAAAGTTTTAAGAAACTAGTAAGTACCGGATGTGTCGAAATTTTAGGAGAAACCTATTCTCACAGCCTTTCATCCATACGCAGCAAAGAAGAATTTTTCAATCAGGTACAATTACATTCCGAAAAAGTACAAAAACTTTTTGGCGTAAAACCAACGGCATTCAGAAATACGGAACTTATATACAGCGACCAGATTGGTCAAATGGTATATGAACTTGGTTTTAAAGGAATGCTGACCGAAGGCGCCAAGCATATTTTAGGATGGAAATCACCGAATTTTTTATATTGCAATGCCATGGAACCACGTCTAAAGTTATTGCTGAAAAATTATCAACTCAGCGATGATATTGCCTTTCGGTTTTCCAATAGAGGATGGAGCGAATGGCCCTTAACGACCGAAAAATATGTGTCGTGGCTGAATGCCATAGACCCACAACAGGAAATTGTCAATTTGTTTATGGATTATGAAACATTTGGCGAACATCAATGGGCAGAAACAGGCATTTTTGAATTTATGCGACATTTACCCAAAGCCGTTTTTGCCAATTCAAATTTTCAGTTTATACATCCTTCCGAAGCCTTTGACATTCTTGAACCCGTTGCACCTATTCATGTGCCATATCCTATTTCATGGGCAGATGAAGAACGCGACCTCACGGCTTGGCTTGGCAATGAATTACAGGATGATGCTTTTAATTCGCTCTATCAACTTCAACCCAAAGTAAAATTAACTGCATCACCCGATATTCAAAGAGACTGGCTTTATCTTCAAACAAGCGACCATTTTTATTATATGTGTACCAAGTGGTTTAGCGATGGCGACGTACATAAATATTTTAATTATTACGATAGCCCTTACGAAGCATTTATTAATTATATGAATGTACTCAGCGATTTTGAAATCAGGCTGAATGAACTTGTTGGAACCGATACTCGAATAATTACTGCAACAGAAATGACAAGCAGTAAATTTAAACCCTCCACCATTATTCAGCCAGGTGCCGAATTGCATTACCCCGAAGAATTTGAAGAAAAAAAACCAAAACGCAAAACAACAAAAAAAACTACAACCAAAAAAAGTATTTCCAAAACCGCACCAGCAAAGAAAAAAAACGTTCAAATAAATTCAACTCCTAAAACCACCAAAAAATCTACTACCAAAACCAACGGTAAAAAATAATAATAACCTTATTTGAATTATTGATAAGATGAATTCATAATATCACGTTTGGTTAAAATACAATTTTTTTAAACTTCCTACGTTAACAAAAAAATCTGAAAGAAGTTGGAATTGTTTAAAACTTTTATTTTTTGTATCTTTGCGGGCTAAAATTTTTTTCACATCTTAAAAATGGAAAATCAAAGAGTTTTATTTGTCACTCAGGAAATTATTCCTTATCTTTCCGAAAATACCATATCCCATATAGGGCGTTATCTTCCTCAAGGTATTCAGGAAAAAGGAAATGAAATCAGAACCTTTATGCCACGATTTGGCAATATCAATGAACGTAGAAATCAATTGCATGAAGTTATTCGCCTTTCCGGAATGAATATGGTGATTAGCAATACCGACCATCCACTTATTATTAAAGTAGCATCCATTCAATCGGCACGCATGCAAGTTTATTTTATAGATAACGAAGATTTTTTTAAACGGAAGTTTTCTTTGCTAGACGATAACCAACAACTGTTTCCTGACAACGATGAACGTATGATTTTTTATGCCCGTGGAGTATTGGAAACAGTGAAAAAACTGCGTTGGGCTCCCGATATTGTTCACTGCCACGGTTGGTTTAGTGCACTTGTCCCCTTGTATATTAAAAAAGCATATAAGGAAGACCCTATTTTTGATAATTCGAAAATTGTATTTAGCATTTACAATCAAGAATTTCAGGGTGAACTGAGTCAGGATTTCATTAATAAAATTCCTATTGACGATATTACTGCCAAGGATATTGCCGTTATAGAGCATCCTAATTATCTTAACGTAATAAAATTGGCATTGCAATATTCCGATGCCATTGCCTTGGGCGAAGAAGGTATTAACAGCGAATTGATTCAACTTGCCAATACAACCGGACTGCCCGTTTTACCTTTTTATAAGGACAATAATGTTTTGGTTGATACCTATTCTGATTTTTATGATTCGATTATTCAAAAAAAGTACATTGAAGAATATTAATTTTCACCGAACTTTATTTTGTAACGTTTTGCCAAACGTAAAACTTATTCATTTATACCTTATGATGGCATTAGTGCTAACCATTTATTCCTGTAAAAAAGAAGATTCACAAATTGGACTTTCGCTGCAATCGCAAAATGAAATCATTGGTGGAAACAAAATAGATACCATCACGGTAAAAGCAGTTACCTGCCGTGAAGATTCACTTTCCAGCGACGAACGTACCTATCAATTGCTTGGTTCTTATCTTGACCCGATATTTGGGTATGCCGAAGCTTCCTTTATGTCTCAAATACGCCTTTCATCTTCCAACGCCAGTTTTGGTACATCACCCATTGCCGATTCAGCATACGTGTATCTCGATTATAGCAGTTTTTATGGCGACACTACTGTTTCTCAAACACTGAATGTTTATGAATTGGAAAAAAGCATTTATCTCGATTCAGTTTATTATTCCAATCTCAATCCCGACCTTTATATTCCAAGCAATAAATGTATAGGTACTTTAACATATCAACCGCGACCGTCGGACACATGCCTGAGTATTAAACTTTCCGATTCCTTTGCACAGCAATTAATTTCGGCAACCTCCACCGATTTACAAAACGATGATAATTTTTTGCAGTTTTTCAAAGGATTTTATTTCAAAACACAACCCATTTTGGGGCAATCTGCCATTATTTATTTCAATTTGTTAAGTACACGTTCTAAAATGACACTTTTTTACCATACGGCAACCGATACACTCAAATTTGATTTTTTATTTAATTCAAAATGTGCCCGTATCAATCTGTTTCATCATGATTACAGTACTTCTCAAATTCAACTTAACGATACTACAAGCACAGATTCATTGCTTTATTTGCAGGCAATGGCAGGATTAAATGTGAAAATTACTTTTCCTTACATTACGCAACTTGCCAAAGAAGGATTATTAGCATTGGTAAATGCCGAACTGATTATTCCCATAGAGACCAATGATATTTCATCTTCTCTGTACAAATCACCATCCAGCCTCTTATTGGTAGCGTATAACAGTTCAGGTGCATACGAATTTATGCCCGATTATACCGTAAACACAACTTATTTCGGTGGAAACAAAAACAGTGCTGGAACTGAATACCGATTTAATATTTCTCGCTACATTCAACAATTAGCCTATCAGCAACGCCAAGATTATGGAATTGCTCTGATAATAAACAGTAACAGAGTGAGTGCCAATAGAGTTATTATTAAAAGTCCGCATGGCACCAATGGATTACGATTGTCAATTACATATTTAAAACCATAATGTATGTGTGGAATAGTAGGTTACATAGGACCAAAACAAGCATACCCCATTTTAATTAACGGGTTAAAACGGTTGGAATATCGAGGCTACGATTCGGCAGGCATTGCCACGATAAATCCTTCAACTTATGGTTATAATGTTTATAAATACAAAGGAAAAGTCAGCGACTTAGAAAACAATATTATTGGTAAAGATATTTCTGGAAATATAGGTATAGGTCATACACGCTGGGCAACGCACGGCGAACCCAACGACATTAATGCACATCCACACGTATCCATGAATAAAAAATTTATTCTTATTCATAACGGTATTATAGAAAATTACGCACGCCTGAAAAAACGTCTCGAAGACCGCGATTATACCTTTGTTAGCGATACCGACACGGAAGTATTAGTCAATCTGATTGAATATATTTATATTAAGGGTCAGGTTAGTGCAGAAATTGCCGTTCGCCTTGCATTGACAAAAGTATGTGGCACGTATGGCATTCTTGCATTGTGTACCGATGAACCTAATATGATTATTGCAGCACGCAAAGGAAGTCCGTTGGTAGTTGGTATTGGGCAGGGTGAATATTTTTTTGCCAGCGATGCTACTCCTATTATTGAACACACCAACCGCGTGGTATATTTAAACGACGATGACGTGGCTATTGTTCATCCCGACCAAATAACCTTCAAAACAGTGATGAACGTTTCTGTTACACCCAACATTCAAGAACTTGACATGGACCTTGGCGAAATAGAAAAAGGTGGTTTTGAACATTTTATGCTTAAGGAAATTTTTGAACAACCACGTGCCATTGAAGACACCATACGCGGTAGAATTTCACTGGAACGCAAAGAAATCATGCTGGGCGGATTATATTCTGTTATGGACAAACTGGTTTCTGCCAAACGTATTATTATCATTGGTTGCGGTACCTCGTGGCATGCCGGACTGGTCGGCGAATATCTGTTTGAAGAAATTGCACGTATTCCTGTTGAAGTAGAATATGCATCCGAGTTTAGATATCGCAATCCTGTTATTTTTCCCGATGATATTGTTATTGCTATCAGTCAAAGTGGTGAAACCGCCGATACACTTGCTGCCATACGATTGGCAAAACAAAGCGGTGCAACCGTTATTGGTATTTGCAATGTAGTTGGCAGTAGCATTCCACGCGAAACAGATGCGGGAGTTTATACCCATGCCGGACCTGAAATAGGCGTTGCCAGTACCAAAGCATTTTCGGCACAGGTTACCGTTCTGACCATGATGGCAGTATTGCTTGGACGTAAAAGAAATGCCCTGTCCAATGAAAATTATTTTTCATTTATGGAACAAATTGTGGCTATTCCCGACAAAATTGAACTTATACTTCAGCAACACGATAAAATAAAGGAAATAGCAGAAAAATATTTTTCCATTTCCAACAGTTTGTATTTGGGCAGAGGTTATTTGTTCCCCGTTGCATTGGAAGGGGCACTTAAACTGAAAGAAATTTCCTATATTCATGCCGAAGGCTATCCGGCTGCCGAAATGAAACATGGTCCTATTGCCTTGATAGATGAGCACATGCCTGTCGTTGTACTTGCTTCCAAAGATAAATCGTACGAAAAAATTGTTTCCAATATTCAGGAAGTAAAGGCACGCAAAGGTATTGTAATAGCCATTGTTACCGAAGGAGACCAAACCATTTCACAACTCGCCGACCATATTATCGAAACACCCGAAACCCTCGACCAACTGACACCCCTTATTTCTGTTGTCCCTTTACAACTGCTTTCCTATTATATCGCTGTACTTAGAGGTTGCAATATTGACCAGCCTCGCAATTTAGCCAAATCTGTTACGGTAGAATAAGAATTAATGTGAAAATATGAAAATGTGAAAATATGAAAATGTGGGAATATAGAAATATAGAAATTAATTTGAAATCTTGTCATCCTGTCATTCTGACGAGACGACGAGACAAGTTGTGAGAATGTGAAAATTAGAATTAAAAAAAATAAAAGTTAAAATTGATATTTATACCATTTAAAAAAGAAAAAGATAAGAAATATAATCATTAATACCATGTCCATTTATCAATAAAAATTATTATGTACATTTGCAGCGTGAAAAAAAAGGTATTATATATAATTATCTTCGTTAATTTATGGATGATAACGGGCTGCAGTAATTTTCAAAAATTACTTAAAAGCAACGATTATAATTTTGTTTATAACGAAGCACTTAAATATTATGACAAAAAAGATTATTTTCGTGCACAAAGCCTTTTCGAAAATCTTGAAAATGTTTTTAAGGCAACCGATAAAGCCGATAAAATACTTTACTACCTTGCAAACTGTTATTATTATCAGCACGATTATATGATGGCATCCTATTATTTCAAAAATGTAGGTAATCGCTATCCACTCAGTACTTATCGCGAAGAAAGCGATTACATGTCGGCATATTGTGCCTATCTGGAAGCCCCCGATTATAACCTTGACCAGACAACAACCTATCTCGCCATTGACGAAATGCAAAATTTTATTAATCGTTATCCTAAAAGTTCAAAAATTCCTGAATGTAATAAAATTATAGACAAACTTCGTGAAAATCTTGAAACCAAAGATTTTGAATCCGCCAAGTTGTATTATAAAACCCGCGACTACAAAGCCGCCGTGGTGGCTTTAAAAAATACACTAACCGATTTTCCAGATACTCCCTATCGTGAAGAGACCATGTTCCTAATACTTAAATCTGCCTTTTTATATGCACAAAATAGCATAACTGCCAAGAAAAAGGAACGCATGACTGACGTATTGGATTATTATTATTCTTTTAGCGGTGAATATCCAAATTCAACCTATATCAACGAAGCAAAAAAAATATTTAATCAAGCATCATCAATTATTAATAATTAATTATATGGAAGTAAGAAAAGTAAATGCAGCACCGAACACCATTACACGTGATGTAGAAAAACTGGAAGCCGTTACAGGCAATATTTATCAAAGTGTAATGATTATTGCAAAAAGAGCCAATCAGATTTCAGTAGAAATTAAAGAAGAACTGAGCAAAAAATTAGAAGAATTCAGTTCCTATACCGAAAGTCTGGAAGAAGTGTTTGAAAACCGTGAACAGATTGAAGTTTCAAAGTATTATGAACGCATGCCTAAGCCTGTATCCATCGCACTACAGGAATTTATTGATAATAAAATCTTTTATCGTATTCCCGAACCATCAGAACGTATCAGTGGCGATACCACTAACAGCGAAGCCGAAGAACAAAAGTAATGTTGTTAAAAGACAAACATATTATTTTGGGCATTACGGGAAGCATTTCCGCCTATAAAGCGGCATACCTTACACGATTATTGGTAAAGGAAGGGGCTGAAGTAAAAATTATAATAACACCCACTGCCAAAGAATTTATTACACCCGTTACGCTTGCCACTCTTTCTAAAAATACGGTTTTGTCCGATTTTTTTAAACACGACGATGGTTCATGGAATAGTCATGTTGACCTTGGTGTATGGGCAAATCTTATGCTTATTGCACCAGCAACTGCCAATACTATTGCTAAAATGGCAAATGGTATTGCCGATAATCTTTTATTAACAACATACTTGTCAGCACGATGCCCTGTAATGATAGCACCTGCAATGGATACAGATATGTATCAACATCCTGCTACGGTACACAATCTTGAATTACTAAAATCACGCAACGTTATTTGCATAGAACCCCCCGCGGGCGAACTTGCTAGCGGACTATCAGGAAAAGGACGCATGGAAGAGCCGGAAAAAATTTTACTGCAAATAACACGTTTTTTTCAACAACAACAAACATTTGATAAAAAAAAAGTTTTAATAACCGCAGGTCCAACGTATGAATACATAGACCCAGTGCGGTTTGTCGGAAATGCTTCTTCAGGAAAAACAGGTATTGCACTTGCCAATGCTTTTGCCCAAGCGGGTGCAGAGGTTACACTTGTCTGCGGACCCGTATCATTCAACCATGTTCACCCTTCTATTGATAAAATATCGGTTACGTCAACACAACAAATGCTTGAAGCCTGTTTAACTCATTTTGCTCATGCCGATATCACTATACTTTCGGCTGCGGTATCCGATTATACGCCCGTTTCGTTTACCGATAAAAAAATTAAGGATAAAACCCAAAATCTTCACCTTGAACTAAAACCCACCGTCGATATTGCATCTACATTGGGGAAAAGGAAAAAAGCACATCAACGGCTCATCGGTTTTGCTTTGGAAACCAACGATGCCGAAGCAAATGCCCTTGATAAACTAAAAAAGAAAAATTTGGATGCCATTATTTTAAACACCATCACTTCGTCTCACAATCCACTGGGAAACGATAAAAATACAGTAGTGGTGATTGATAAACAAAATAATAAAGTTCATTTTCCGTTATGTGATAAGAATGAACTTGCTCATCACCTTTTATCCTATATAGAAAAAAATATGCAGGCATGAAACAAATTTTGTTTATATTTTTATTTGTTATTATTGGATGTACGCTGCGTTCACAAGAACTTAATTGCCGCATACAAGTTGTTTCACAACAAATACAAACATCTAATACACACATTTTTCAATCCATGCAAAAAGACCTGTATGAATTTATGAATAACCGCAAATGGACCGACCATGTTTATTCGTACGACGAACGCATAGAATGTACTATTTTAATCAATCTTACCGAACAAGTATCTACGGATGAATATAAGGGAACTATGCAAATACAAAGCATTAGACCTATTTTTAATACCAACTATAATTCTGTCATGCTTAATTTAAAAGACAACGACATTCAATTTAATTATGTAGAATTTCAATCGCTGAACTTTAACGAAAATACGTTTACTTCTAACTTGACTTCGTTACTGGCATACTATGCTTATATCATTATAGGTTTTGATTATGATACTTTTTCCATAATGGGCGGGACACCTTATTTTCAAAAGGCAGAAAAAATTGTTCAGAATGCACAAAACGCACAGCAAAAAGGATGGAAATCGTACGAATCACAAAAAAATCGTTATTGGCTTGTGGAAAATTTACTCAATTCAAAATATGCCCCCGTACGTGAATTTATATACGATTATCACCGGTTAGGATTGGATGTAATGTCCGACAAACAAACCGATGGACGTCAACAAATATTGGAATCGCTCTTGTTATTGCAAAAAGTATATCGTGAAAAACCAAGTCCCTTTATGATGTTGCTGCAAATTATCTTCGATGCTAAATCCGATGAACTGGTACAGATATTTTCTTCCGATTCACCCATAGATGAGAAATCGCGTGTGGTAGCCATTCTTAAAGAAATAGACCCCACCAACGCCAGCAAATATCAACGTATTTTAACGGACAACAATTGATAAATCATGCTTTGTCGCTTATTTATTCAAAATCTGGCTATTATAGACGAAATTACTATTGATTTTCAAAAAGACCTTACCGTTATCACTGGTGAAACAGGTGCCGGAAAATCTATTCTGGTCGGCTCACTTCAATTGCTTATGGGAAGCAAGTTTGATTCTGCCATGGTAAAAAATAAAGATAAAAAATGTATGGTAGAAGCCATTTTTCAAACCGATAGAAAAAGCATTCTGGATATACTTCAAACAAACGAAATAGAAAATAATAACGAGATCATATTACGCCGTGAAATTTTACCTTCGGGCACATCTCGCTGTTATATTAACGATATGGTGGTTCCCCTTTCCATGCTTAAAGAACTATGTGCGGAACTGATTGATATACATAGCCAACATCAGAATCTTTTGCTCGCCCAACGCGATTTTCAACTGTACATAGTGGACGCTCTGGCACAACAACTTCAGGAAGTTACCGTTTATAAACAAGCCTACACAACTTTTAGAGAAAAACAAGCACAATGGCAAAAACTTTTATCTCAACAGCAACAACAGCAACAACAAATAGATTTCTTAACGTTTCAACAAAAGGAACTTGAAACGGTTCGTTATACGCTCGACGAATTTAACAATCTGGAACAGGAAAGCATTACACTACAACACGCCGAAGAAATTATTCAAAAACTTTCCGATACCAATCAACTGTTAAATGAATCGGAACATGCTGTCATTGCTCAATTAAAAAATGTTAGCAAACTATTACAATCGCTGGCAGGACAATTAAAAAAATCGGAAGACTGGTGTAAACGTCTGGATAATGTTTATTTTGAACTCAAAGATGTTCATCATGACATAGAAACCGAATTAAACAGCATACAAATAAACCCTGCATCACTGGAAAAAATACAATCCGACCTTGACACGGTTTATCGTTTATATCAAAAACATCATGTTCATACATACATAGAACTTCTGGAAATAAAACAACAAATAACATCACAGTTAAATGCCATTCATACAAACGACGAAACCTTAAAAGAACTGGAAAAAGAACTGGGAAAAGAGTTGAAAATACTGCAACATAAGGCAGATATACTGCATCAAAAACGCTTAACTGCCATTCGTCAGTTAAAGCAAAAAATAATTCCTTTACTACAATCGCTAGGTATTCCCAATGCTGCTTTTGATGTTTCTATAGAAACACTGCTAGAACTCACCGAAACAGGCATCGATAAACTCACCTTTTTATTTTCTGCCAATACCAAAATAGCACCTATGCCCGTTCAAAAAATTGCATCCGGCGGTGAACTGTCGCGTGTTATGCTTGCCCTAAAAACAATTATTGCCAATGTTACTTTTACCGAAACTATTTTTTTAGATGAAATTGATGCCGGCATTAGTGGCGAAATTGCTTACAAAATGGGTGTTCTTATACAACAATTGGCACAAAATATACAGGTCATTGCCATTACCCATCTTCCACAAATTGCTGCCTGCGGCAAATATCATAAACTGGTACAAAAAACTCAAAACAATAAAACAACTTTTACCAACGTAATAGATTTGACCGAAAACGAACGAATAACCGAAATAGCAAAAATGCTAAGTGCTACAGAAATTACAACTTCTGCCTTGGAACAAGCCACCCACTTACTGGAACAAGCAAAATCTGGAAATTGATATAATACCAAAACCACGTTGTTTTAAAACGGTTAGTCTGTCAGCATCCCGTCTCGTCATTATTGACGAGACAGGGTAGCAAATAATTTAAAAAAATATTTCACGAAACCCTTGTGAAATCAAAAAAACCTTATGTAAAATCCGTTATAAGTGTAAAAAATGATATATCTTTCCTCTGTAAAAAAAAATTTTTTGGCGTTTGTGTGTTAATTGAAAATTATCATGTATATTTGCATGTAAATATAAATCAAAATCATAAACAACAAACAGGGGCTTGTAACCCGAATAAAAAAGGTTCTTTCTTTAAAAAAATATAAGCAGCGTTAGCTATTATTCTGTCTTAGAAAACTGGTAATT
>Ga0302253_1001394_pt1 | contig 14686 bp, 10 predicted proteins | sample AAG_RA_Trp_MG_FD_193537 | JGI IMG/M metagenome (GOLD analysis project Ga0302253, IMG submission 193537) | Enriched activated sludge microbial communities from anaerobic digester in WTTP, New Holstein, Wisconsin, United States - AAG_RA_Trp | ecosystem: Engineered > Bioreactor > Anaerobic >...
ACACCTATGGCATCGGCGCCAAGAACACGGCCATGGGCGGCGCCGTCAGCGCCTATGCGGATGATCCCTTCGCCATTTATTACAATCCTGCAGGTTTGTCCTTAAACACACGGCCCATGTTATCTGTAGGGGCCAACGTCATCAAACCGGTCCTCCGCGTAGACGATTATCGGGTGACGGGGATGAATCCGGCGGCTGTTCCTGGCGGTGCCATTGGGCCAACCGATATGTATGATGAGTCCCGCATGCTGGTTGTTCCCCATCTGGGCTTTACCATGCCCATCGGGAAAGGGTTTTCCGCCGGAATCGCCGCTTATGTGCCTTTCGGCCTCGATATCCAGTGGGATAAAGACATCTCACCCTCTGGGTTCGCCAAAAATCCGGGTGCTTACAATTCCTACCGTTCCTTTTATATCCGCGAGGTTGTCACGCCCTCCATTGCCTACAAGTTCAATGATTACGTCTCCATCGGTGCGGGTATTTCCATCGGTAAAACCAAAAGCGGCGTGGAGAGATTGCTTTTCCATCCAACCAGCATGGCCCTTCGAAACAAAAAAATAGAAACGGACCTGGATGACGATTTGAACTGGTCGTTTAATGTCGGGGTGATGTTCACCCCCATCAAATCTTTGGCGATCGGCCTAACCTATCGAGGTAAAACAGATACCGAATTGGAAGGCACGACTGAGATCAAAGGTGTAACAATCCCTGTGCCAAACCAGAAGGTGCATGCGAAGACCGAAATCGACAGCCCGGATCAGATTCAGGCCGGTATCCGTTACATGCCTAATGACAAGCTGTCTTTCGAAGCCGATGTGGTCTGGACCCACTGGTCCAGTATTGACAGTTACACCGTGGAATTCGACCGACCATTTCTCGGCGCTATTGGTTATGAATATTTTGAACGTAACTGGGACAATACCTATCAGTTTAGAATTGGTGCCGAGTGGAAGGTGATCCCCATGTTAACCCTGCGCGGTTCCTATATATACGATCCAACGCCTATTCCGGAGGACACGGTGGATCTCCAGTGGCCGGATGCGGACAAGCATACCTTCGCGTTGGGGACGGGCCTGAATTTTGGCAATGTAAGCATTGATGCGACGGTCCAATACACCTATATTGAAAGCAACCAGTTGGAGATCAAGGGGGAAAGTGAAAACCTCAACCATACTTATGCCAATGGCGGCGGATCACCCCGGGTTTCTCTCGAAGCGGACGGCCATCTCTGGGGCGGTGCGCTGACGGTGAACTACACGTTCTAGCAGGCATAAAGGAACGGTGAATATGGAAGCGAGACGAGCCGGCCGGGTTCGGGGACCGGCTCGACCGCTTTCCCTGCAAATGATTATTTCAACTTGACCGGCCAATGACCGGTTTACAGGGGTGCCGCATGTTGGAAGACAGTCCTTATTTGAAAAAACCCTGGTTAAAGCACTACGAGCAAGGCGTACCCGAAAGCATCCGGTATGAGGAAATCTGCCTGCCGGAAATCCTGGAGCGTACTGTCAGGGATTTCCCTGACCGGACGGCACTCATTTTCGAAGGTTATCAACTGTCCTTCCGTCAGCTCCAAAACATGATCGATCGCTTTGCCGGTTGCCTGGTATCCTGCGGTGTGAAAAGGGGCGATGCCGTGGCGATCATCCTCCCCAACATGATCCAATGTGTGGCGGCCTATTACGCGATCATGAAAATCGGGGCCGTCACCGTTATGAACAATCCCCTGTACTCGGACCGGGAACTGGAATACCAGTTCAACGACTCGGGGGCAAAAGTGCTGATTGCCATTGACCTCCTGGGAAACAGGATGATCGACCTCCGGCCCAGGACGAAAATCAAGCAGATTATCATCACCTCCATTGGGGATTATCTGCCCTTTCCGAAGAACTTTCTCTTTCCTTTGGTGGCGAAAAAGAAGCGCCTGGCGGCGTCCGTGAAACCTTCGCCGGATGTCTTTTTCTGGAAGGACTGCATTGCGCGTCATGAACCCTATACACGAAATGTGAAGATCGGCTTCAATGACGTGGCTATGTATCAGTATACCGGCGGGACCACGGGGGTGTCGAAAGGCGTGGAATTGACCCATGCCAACCTGGCCTGCCAGGTGCAGCAGGCGGCGGCCTGGTTTCCCAAACTCGAACGGGGCAAGGAAATCATGCTGGGCGCGCTGCCTTATTTTCATGTCTTCGGTTTGACGGCGTGCATGAATTTCGCTATTTCCATGGGCTGGCCTCAGGTGCTTATTCCTAAGCCTCAGCCCGAGCCCCTCCTGAAAGCCATCAAGACGTACCGGCCGACTTTCGCCCCCCTGGTGCCGACCATGTACGTGGGACTCCTGAGTCATCCGGATCTCAAGAAAACGGATATCAAATGTATGAAAGGGGCGTTTTCCGGCAGCGCTCCCCTGCCGGTCGAAGTGATCCGGGAGTTTGAAGCGGCAACCGGAGCGGTGATCGTTGAAGGCTTCGGCATGACGGAAACCTCACCGGTAACGCACATCAACCCCTTTGCCGGCGGAGCCCGGAAAGTGGGAAGTGTCGGTATCCCTATTTCCGACACGCTGGCCCGGATTGTGGACATTGAAGCGGGAACCCGGGAGATGCCTGTCGGTGAATCGGGAGAACTGGTGATCAAAGGCCCCCAGGTGATGCGCGGATACAAGGACAAGCCCGACGAAACGGTGAACACGCTCCGTGACGGCTGGTGTTATACGGGAGATATCGCCGTTATGGATGAGGATGGATACTTTTTCATCGTGGACCGGAAAAAGGACATGATCCTCTCCGGTGGGTTTAACGTTTATCCCCGGGAGATCGACGAGGTCTTTTACAGCCATCCGAAGGTGCAGGAAGCATGCGCCATCGGCATTCCCGATCCCAAACGGGGAGAAAATGTTAAGGTATTCCTGGTATTGAAGGAAGGGGAAACGGCAACCCCTCAGGAGTTTATCGATTTTTGCAAAACGCGTTTGGCGGTTTACAAACTGCCGACGGAAATCGAATTCCGCAATGAATTGCCCAAATCGGCGGTCGGCAAGGTTTTAAGGAAGGAACTGCGGGACGAGGAAATGACGAAGCGGGGAAAGAGATAACGGATTCGGAACGTTAGAAAAATAAAAAGGGGCCAAGAAGGCCCCTTTTTATTGTATAGATCATCATCAAGCGCCAAACTTCTCCAGGCGCCGCGCATGAGCCAGGGCCAGGCCCATGAGATAAACCATGGGTATTCTTCCCAACCCGCCGCCTGTGCAGTCCCGTTCACCGAAGCGAACGGCACCGTCGGGCCGGCAGGTCTTCGCGTAGAGGATGGCCGGTACGGGGTGCCAGCTGTGTCCGGCCAATGCCGCCGGGGTGGAATGATCGCCCGTCACAACCAATACGTCGGGATTGAGAGCCGTTATCCTGGGGATAAATGTATCCACCTCTTCGATAACTTTGACCTTCGCCTCGAAATCGCCGTCTTCCCCGCGCGAATCCGTCGGCTTGACATGGATGAAGAAGAAATCATACTTCCGGTAATACTTTTCCAGAGTTTGAATTTCATCATCAATTGTTGAGGTCAGGGGCGCGACGGTCATTCCTAAAAGGCGAGCGATGCCCCGGTACATGGGATAGCTTGCGATGGCCAGGGCATTGAGGCCGAAGCGCTCCGTTATGCTGGGGAAACGGTGAAAACGTGAATAGCCGCGGAAAAGCACCATATTGGCCTTTATCTCATCCGCCAGGATCGTTTTGCACTGGTCCATCAGCGATCGGATCAGTTCCGCCGTTTTCTCCGCTTCCGGAATCAGGGGGATGGGCTGATGGGGGAATTCGCGTGTCTTCTGGGGGTCCGTTTCGCTAATTTCCTCGTGCAGATCGTCCCCCCGCAGGACAAACAGCCCGCGGTGTTCCTTTTCCGTTTCAAAAAACGCCTCGATCCCGTCAGGTAACTGGACCCTGCTTGTCAGTTTCGCACAGATCCGCCGGTTTTCTTCGGTATCGATCCGGCCGGCACGGCGGTCGATCACCCGTCCCTCCCCATCGATGGTGGCAAAATTGACCCGCATGAACAGATCCCGTTCCGTAATGGGGAAGTCAACGCCCGCTGCGGACAGGAGCCCCCGGCCGACGTTCGTTTTGACGGGATCATAACCGAACAGCGAAAAATGGGCCGGTCCACTTCCCGGTGTGATTCCGTAACCGATTGGATCCAAAAGACCACAGACGGATTGGCGGGCCAGGGCGTCCAAATTCGGTGTCCGGGCCGTTTCCAGTTCCGTTCTGCCCCCATCTTCGAGGGGCAGGCCGCCCAATCCATCCATAATCAGATAGACGATTTTCGATTCGTTTTTAATGATCAAACGGTCAATCAGTTCCGGTCCCATGAAGTTTACCTTCTTTTTTTAACAACCGGTGAAGTTGGGTTTCCGCTTCTCCAGAAAAGCGGCCATCCCTTCCTTCTGGTCGTCCGTGCTGAAACATTGGGAAATACACTGCATTTCAAGGCGGTTGGCGTTGTCAATGGCGATATCATAACCGTAATTGATGGCGTGCTTCGCCATCTTGACAGCGAAACCGGAGAGCGCAGCCACTTTCTTTGCGAACTTCTTTGTTTCTTCCAGAAGCGATTCCGGTGGATAAACACGGTTCACCAGACCGATGTCAAAAGCCCGCTGGGCGTTGATCTGTTCGCCGCTGAGAATGAGTTCTTTGGCGCGGCCCATGCCGATCAGTCTGGCCAGCCGCTGCGTACCACCCCAGCCGGGGATGATGCCCAGCAAAATCTCGGGCTGACCGAAAACGGCCTTTTCAGAGGCGAAGCGCATATCGCAGGCCATGGTGATTTCCGTACCCCCACCGAGGGCATACCCGTTGACGGCGGCAATGGAAGGCTTGGGCATGGTTTCGATCAGACGCATGGTTTCGTGACCCAGTTCCATAAAGGAGAGGATTTCGGCCGGTTTCATATGCTGCATCTGGGCGATGTCCGCCCCGGCAACAAAGGCTTTTTCACCTGCCCCGGTCAGGATCAGGGCTTTGACAGCGTTGTCCTTTTTGCAGGCTGAAGCCGCATCGTAAAGCTCCTCCATGGTTTCGCCGTTCATGGCGTTCATGGCCTTCGGGCGGTTGAAGGCGATGGTGGCGATCCCGTCTTCGACGGAAAATAAGAGATTCTTGTATTCCATAGACTCACTCCTTGAAAGTTTGGTTTGGGGAGAAAGAGGTTCAACGCCCCGAGATGACATCCCGGGGCGTCAATTACCTCATTAACAGTGACTGCAAAGGATGCGATTTCGGGTCAAACCCGAAATCGCAATCAATTCTGATAAATTACACTTTTTCCAGGACAATCGCCATACCCTGACCGCCGCCGATACAAAGTGTGGCGAGACCCAAATTGGCGTTTTTCTTCTGCATCTGCATGGCCAGGCTGTAGGTGATCCGGGCGCCGGTGCAGCCGATGGGATGGCCGATGGAGATACCGCTGCCGTTTAAGTTGCATTTGTCCATATCGACACCCAGCTCACGGATACAGGCAATCGCCTGGCAGGCAAAGGCTTCGTTCAGTTCGATAATGTCCATGTCCTTCATGGTCAAACCCAGTTTCTTGAAAAGCTTACGGGTAGCCGGAATGGGACCGAGGCCCATGTATGCCGGATCGATGCCGCCGGCCGCAAAGCCTTTGATCTTTGCCAGGGGTTTCAGCCCTAATTCTTTCGCTTTTTCGGCGCTCATGACGACGACCGCGGCGGCGGCGTCATTGATGCCGGAGGCGTTGCCGGCGGTCACCGTTCCTGTTTTGGTGAAGGCGGGAGCCAGTTTCGCCATCTTTTCAAGGCTTGTGTCCATGGGTCTTTCGTCTACGTCGAAGACCGTGTCGCCCTTCTTGGACGGAATCAAGACCGGAACAATCTCGTCTGCGACGGCACCTGACGCAATGGCGGCCCGGGCGCGCTGATGGCTAAGGAGCGCCATCTCATCCTGCTCCTGGCGGGAAATGCCGTACTTGGCGGCGATATTCTCCGCCGTCATACCCATGTGATAGCCGTTGAAGATTTCATAGAGACCATCATAAACCATCATGTCCACAATTTCACCGAAGGGCATGTTCATCCGGTAACCCCAGCGGGCATTGGGAATAAGGTAGGGGACGTTGCTCATATTTTCCATGCCGCCGGCAACGATGATGTCCGCCTGGTCTGCCATAATAGCCTGGGCGGCAACGGTGATTGCCTTCAGACCCGAAGCACAGATCTTATTGACGGTCATGGCGTTCGTTTCTTCGGGGAGGCCGGCGTAAATGCATGCCTGACGGGCCGTATTCTGGCCCTGACCGCCCTGAACCACGTTACCCATGATGCATTCGTCAAAGTACACGGGATTCAACGATGAATCGTAACTGTAATATTTCTTATTGATATCCGTCATCTCCATACCGGCGAAAACATCGGGACGGCATGAATTGATCATGTCGTTAACAGCAGGCCGCAATCCGGCTCTCTTGATGGCTTCCTTGATGACCAGGGCGCCCAGATCAACCGTGCGAACCCCTTTCAGCGAACCGCCGAAACTGCCGACGGCCGTTCTTGCTCCACTCACAATGACAACTTCTTTCATGTACCTTCTCCTTTCCAATATCTGTTTTAATATTTACGTTCAAAGTCAACGGTTTTCACACTTTACGGGGGAAAGCCGATTCTTTCTCTGTCAGTCCGTGATGTCGGCGACGAATTCCAATTCCCGGGGAAGTTTGTAGGAGGCCAGATAAGAGCGACAGTGCTTCATGATTTGTTTTTCGTCGGTTTCGTCTCCCGGCTGTTTGATGACCAGGGCCTTGACCACTTCCCCCCGCATCAGGTCCTGTTTCGCAACGACCCTTGCCTTCCGGACGGCGGGATGCATTTCCAGGACCATCTCCACTTCCCGGGGATAGACGTTGAAACCGCTGGTGATGATCATGCGCTTTTTCCGCCCTGTCAGGAAGATAAACCCTTCTTCATCCATCCTGGCCAGGTCACCCGTATGCAGCCATCCGTTTTTAATCACCTGGGATGTCGCCTCATCGTCTTTATAATAGCCCTTCATGACGTTGTCGCCTTTGACGATAAGTTCGCCTTCGGTGTTACGGGGCAATTCCTTTCCGGCTTCATCGACGATTTTGATCTCTGCTCCGGGGATGGGGATGCCGATCGAACCGGGCTTGTGCATCCCTTCCCGCCGATGACAGGCACAGACGGGAGACGCCTCCGTCAGGCCGTAACCCTCGCGTAGGATCACGGGGAATTTCTGTTCGAAGACGGATATGTATTCGGGCGGCATGGCGGCACCGCCGGTGATGCAGAAACTCAGCGAACTGATATCGTAGTTGGCGATATCAGGGCTCAGAGCCAGCCCCAGAAAGAGACGGGGCACAGCGGCGATGTAGGTCACCTTGTCCCTGGCGATGCTCTTCAGGATGGATTCGACGCTGTAATGGTCCATGAGGACTATTCCGGCACCGATACGCAGGGCCGCAAGCATGTTCACGGCCGCACCAAAAGAATGGAACAGAGGGATGACGGCCAGGCTCCGGTCTTTTTCCGTGGAATGATAAAGATCCCGTACCAGAATGGACTGGCTCAGGAGATTCTTGTGCGTCAGGACGGCGCCGAGGGGTTTCCCGGTCAAGCCGGCCGTATAGATCATTACTGCCGGGTCGTCCGGTTCCAGTTCTGATCGGTTAAGAGAAGGACTACCCTTTTCGACGATGTTCCAGAAAAGGCAGGCTTTCTCCGGTTCCTTGGTGGTAATGAGCTCCGGGTTCAGAGGTAACCGGTCTCGGATGGCTTCAAATTTACTGGCGATGATTTCTTCCGTGATGAAACACTTCGCGTCGCAGTCGTCCAGCAAATGTAAAAGTTCGTGTGAGGTTGACATAATGTTCAGGGTGACGGCCACAGCCCCGATTTTCACAGCGGCGAAATAGGCAATGATGAATTCAGGGCAATTGGGGAGCATCAGGGCGACCTTGTCCCCCTTGACGATACCGGCGGCGCGAAAATGGTTGGCCAAGGCGTTTACGGTCTGATCCAGTTCCACGTAGGTGTACGCCTTACCTTCGTAGATCATTGCGATATTGGAACCGAAACGTTCCCTGCTCACCTCGAGCATGCTTCCCAAATCCATGGTGCCGAACCGCCTTCTTAGTTTGGGCTCCTCTTAGCACAAGACGGGAATATTAATCAATAAATAAATGGCATGCCTCGTGCGGTGTGACCGGTGAGGTTCGGCTTTTTTCTTGCCTGGTTAGATGTTTTTCGTTATAAGGGCCGGGCAGGGGATAAGATTGAGAATAAAGGGTGCAAGGAGACGGGAGGAGACGGATGACGAATATCATCGACGGCAACAGAATTGCCCAGGAAATTCGTAACGAGATCAAGGCAAAGGCCGAACGGCTCAAGCTGGATACGGGTATCGTGCCAGGCCTGGCGGTTATGCTGGTCGGAGATGATCCGGCGTCAAAAATATATGTAAAACGGAAGGAGAACGCCTGCAATGAAGTGGGCTTTTACTCCCGGGAGTACAAACTTCCCGCAGATACGGACGAAAAGACCGTTTTAGCCACCATCGATGCACTCAACCATGACGCCTCTATCCACGGCATCTTGGTCCAGTTGCCTCTGCCCGGTCACATCCATCCCGCCCACATCATCGAGGCGATTGATCCGGCGAAAGATGTGGATGGTTTTCATCCCGTCAATATCGGACGGCTGCTTACGGGTCAGACCTGCCATATGGCCTGCACACCCAAGGGGATCATGGAACTCCTGGACCGCTCGGGGATAAAAATCGAAGGTAAGGAAGCGGTCATTGTCGGACGGAGCAACATCGTCGGCAAACCCCTTTTTCTGATGCTTCTGGCCCGAAACGCCACAGTGACCGTTTGTCACACGAAAACAAAAGACCTTGCAGAGGTCACCCGCCGGGCGGATATCCTCATCGCTGCCGCGGGAAAGGCGGAGATGATCCGGGGGGATATGGTGCGGGAAGGGGCGGCGGTCATCGATGTGGGTATCAACCGTCTGGGCGACGGCCGTCTGGTCGGGGATGTGGCGTTTGCAGACGTATCCCCGCACAGTTCACACATCACACCCGTTCCGGGCGGTGTCGGTCCCATGACGATTGCCATGCTGCTCGGCAACACGTTGAATGCGGCGTGTCGGGTAAAATAACAGTGGTTCGACAAAAGCTGCGAATTCGCTCAATCGTTGTCTAAATGGAAAGTCTTTAATTACAATGAGTTGTGCGTTTCAAGCCGATGCAGTTTCCAGAGTATCGTGATCATGGCAATGGTGATGTACAGGATCATGCTGATCCGTTTGGCCAGGATATTTTCAAAAAGTCCCGCAACGAGAATGGCAACCAGGCAGGCGGTTAGTCCTGCCCCCCATTTATGAATAAAAGCATCTTCTCCAGCATTGATCAATTCACGCGCCATCTTAAAGACCCGAAATAAAATAAAAAGAAAAAGACCGAGACCAATCAAGCCGAGACGTATCGTGATATCAAGAAAAACATTGTGAGTATGGCCAATTTGGGGAAAGGAATATTTTGGTGACAATCTTTGGTTGTATTTTACCATATTGTTACCAAAAACTTTTGCGTCAAAACCAAACCCGTTAAGAGGTCTGTCTTTAATCATTTCTAATGCTGTGGCGAAGATGGCGATTCTGGCTTCTTGAAAAATAGCAGTGGAGGATAACTTTGCTTTGAACATGGAGTCCGTATTAGCAAGGAATATAACTGAAACTAGGATTATGGAAAAAGCGACAGCAAAGGTTTTTTTGAATTTGCTGAAATAAATCAAGACACATGTACCTATTGCTAGGGCAAGCAAAGAGGACCTGGAATAGGTCAAAAGAATTGCAATGAGGTTACTGCTAAAGCAAAGCACCAGGGCAATCCTTTGGGGCCATTTTTCTGCAAAAGAAAGAGCAATTACGGACAACAATGCTGCGAAAAGGCAGATTTCGCCGATATGATTGGCTGAGATGTGGTCCAAAGTCAATTGGAATAAAAGAGAATTGACCTGGATGCAGTAAACATACAGAAGGGAACCCAGAGCAAAAAGACTCGTAGAAGCGATTAGGATGTAGACCAAATAAATGAAATGTCGCCGGGTGTTCACAACAAGAATCAGCAGATAATATAAAATAATGAATTTAATGAGACGCGGGTAAAGATCATGGAGGGTATTCTTCCATTCAACTGCCCAGGCAATGCTGGCAATTGCCCATAGAACAAAAAGGAGGAAGGGTAGCCTCAGTGGTTCGCTCAAGTCAAATTTATTTCTGCGAATAAAAAACATGACAAATGCGAAGATTAAGGCAATATAAAAACATATTTCCGTAAGATTCAGAATATCTTTAAAAGGGTTAAGGCAAATAATGACCGAAAGCGCACAAAGTATGACAGCCGGAATGATTTCGGCTGGATTTGATTTTAATTTATAGGGATGAATCATAGGAATGCCAAGTTCCTTTTCTTTCTAAATTTGTTGGGAAATTTTTTCGCTGCTATCATGATTAAAGCCATGCAGTCAACTCCTAATAATCAATGGGAAAAGGGTAAGGAGTTTCAGACCATGATTTTGTTATCTTTCAAGTAAAATTGAGCAATATCTTGACATAAACAGTGAAGTTCTATATTTCTCCTCAAACCACCTTTTTAATGTATGGGAGCTATTATTTCCGATACGTGAAAATCGTCAAAAAAACTGGCGGCCAAGATAAAAAAGATCCATAGAGACGGAACATTCTCAGTCAATCAGGGGGATATGCATATGAAGGGTGTCAATATAGAACAAGGGAAGAGCGATTGCAGCAACCGTCACCGTAAGACTGAAACACATGAATCACATTACATTTCTCCTGAAGTCGAGGATCTGGAAGCCAAGCTTGCCCGGTTCTGCGGGGTAAAGCATGCCGTCGCCTGTGCCTCCGGCAATGACGCCCTGCTTATGGCTCTGGTAAGCTATGATGTGGGACCGGGAGACGCCATATTCACCACGCCTTTCAATGATTGGGCGGCCGTGTCCGTGATTCGCCTTTTGGGTGCGACCCCGATATTTGTCGATATTGATCAGTCCACCTTTAATCTCGATCCGGAACATTTGGCGCAAGCCATTGAGGCGTTGGCCAAAGGGGATACCTCGATTTATCCCCTGCCGGTCGGTGCTGCGTTCGGCAGGCTTAGACCCAGGGGAATCATTTCCGCCGATCTTTTCGGTCTTCCCGCCGACTACGACGCAATCCGTGCCATTTCCGGCCGATATAACCTCTTCGTCATCGAGGACGGTTCCCAGGCCTTTGGCGCGGACTATCAGGGCCGTTGTGTCGGTTCTCTGGCTGATGTCGGGTTGATGTCTTTCTCATCCGAGATGTCCCTGGGGTCGGAAGCAGGCGGTGGCATGTGCTTGACGGATCAGGATTGTCTCGCTGAACGGATGCGTTCCTTCAGACCGGCAGGAAAGGGAAACGCCACCGGTCGTCGTGTCGGTCAAATGAGTTCGGAACAGGCGCTGTCTCTACTGACGAATTTCGAAAACTTGCCCAATGAAATCAGACTGCGCCGGGAAGTGGCGAAGCTTTACCAGAAATACCTGGAGGAAAATCCCCTGTTGGTCGTGCCGTATGTGCCGAAAGGGGTGCTTCCGGTCTGGTCACGCTATGCCCTTCTGACCGAATCGGATGAAGAGCGGTCCACGATGCTCAAGAAACTGAAGAATGCAGGCTTTCTTACCGAGATTTATTATGCCCGGCCGCTGTATCTGCATGATGATTTAACCGATCTGCAATACCATGAAGGGGATTTCCCGATCAGTGACGATTACGCCTCCCGAATTTTCAGTATTCCCCTGCACGCCAAACTGACTTCCAAGGAACAGGAGGGCATTGCCGATCTTCTCAATGATTGGCAGTAGCTGCTTCGTGTTTGTGGCGGCGTTTTTCCAGCGTAATCAAAGCGGTAAAACATTGAAACAAGACGAGCCATCACGGACAAATCATGATGGCTCAAGAATGACAGATCATCAAGCAGGTACTTTTTAAGTCAGCTTTTTCGCTTCCCCAATGAGCATGACGGGAATGCCGTCCCGGATCTCATAAAGCAGCCGGCAAGCGTCACAGACCAGGCCATCACCCTTTTCGGTCAGATAAACCTTCCCTTTGCATTTTGGGCAAACCAGTAAATCGAGCAATTCTTGGCTGATGGCCACCGTTTATTCCCCCTGTTTCAGTTAAAGAAAACCGAATAACCGATGACACCGAAATGTGATTCAATGCCGCCGTTCGGTTTCTGAATACCGGCGTTGGATAAATGCCGGAACCGATATCCTATGTTGATTGCGGAGCAATTGGTCAGGTGGTAGTATATTCCGGTGCCCACCGAGTCGGAGAAAATGAAGCCATTGGCCTGATCTTCAGCAACAACAGAAATATAATGGGGACCGACGCCGCCCAGAATATAGGCCGACAAATTTTCTGTGACCGGATACTGGTACTGGAATCCCAGGCCCACACCGAGCTCGAAATCCGTTTCCGGTTCGACAACTGGGTTGATCTGCGGTTCAATGTAAAAAGTGAGTCTGCCCTTGTGGGTTTTTAAAGAGGAGAAAACACGATCCATGTTGATTCCCAGGTGCCAGACCAGCAGCACCGTTTGGTAATGGCCTTCCTCTACGGTGCCGGTCCCAAATCCCGTAATCAAACCAGATTCCGTGAACAGTCGGTCAGCGGCAGGGGGTGCAGAGGAATTTTCGTCGGTAGCCATGGCCATACCGGTGAAAAAAAGGATCAGGAAGGAAATGCCGAGAACAAACAAGATGCGCCGCTGAATTCTCATGATCTATGCCTTTCGAAAAAGTATTCTGTGTGTCCAGGTAATCAGTGCAATGGGGTATTATATACTAAGATGTCGGCTACTTGAGCTACTGCAGCTAACATGGCCATCCAGGATTGTCAATGGGAAACTTATATTTTTGGTCTATTGACCCCTTGTTTTATGCACCTGCTGCCCTGATAGGTGCCCCGTCGGGCCATTTCATGATCGATGCCGTTGAGGACATCCATTTTGTTGACGGCCCAGGAGGGCCCGAGGAAGATATCCCGGTAGCCGTCGGCGGTCAGGCGCTGGATGACAATTTCCGGTGGAAGCGTTTCCAGAATATCACAAACGGTTTCAATGTATTCTTCCTTGGACAGCATGGTCAGACGCCCCTGTTCGTAATCCCGCCCTATCGGTGTTCCCTTCAGGGCGAGGAGGGAGTGGATTTTTATGCCCTGGATCGGTAGCTCCGTCAAAGCATTCGCTGTTTCCAGGATGTCGTCTTTGGTTTCACCGGGAAGCCCCACGATGATGTGGATGCAGGTTTGAATACCCCGTCCGGAGGTTCGATGAACGGCATCGATAAATTGTTCCGACGTATGGCCCCGGTTTAAGGCCTGGAGCGTTCGGTCATGAATGGACTGGAGGCCGAATTCGATCCAGACGTGATGTTTTTTTCCATAAAACTCAAGAAGATCAAGGACGGCATTGGGTACACAGTCGGGACGGGTCCCAATGGAAAGACCGATTACATCGTCATGCGAGAGGGCTTCGTCGTAAACAGCCTTCAGATGTTCCAAAGGCGCATAGGTATTGGTGAAAGTCTGAAAATAGGCGATAAATTTCCGCGCCCCTCTTCTTTCCAGATAGTGGGCTTTACCGTTTTCGATTTGTTGGGACACGGAAGGGAGCGGGCCCGCCTGCCTGAGTTTTGAGCCCCGACCGTCGCAGTAAACACAACCGCCATAGGCCACGTTTCCATCCCGGTTCGGGCAGGTGAAGCCGGCGTCGATCTGGAGCTTATAGACGGTACACCCGAAGGTGTTGCGGAAATAGCTCTTGAGATCGTAATAACGTTTCGTATTGTGCCAGAAAGCCGGTTTGTCCAAAGCGCCTCTTTTAGGTTGTCTTTTTCGCGTGATCCTATAAGATATGCGCCATTCCTGCAAGTAATACGGCAAAGGTTATGAACGGTTCAAAAAAATATGACATCATCGTTGTCGGCGCCGGCCACGCGGGCTGTGAAGCTGCCCTGGCCGCGGCGCGCATGGGCTGCGAGGTGCTCCTTTTCAATATATCCCTTGATGCGATAGCGCTCATGCCCTGTAATCCGGCCATCGGCGGTCTGGCGAAGGGCCAGCTTGTCAAGGAAGTCGATGCCCTGGGTGGAGAGATGGGGAAGGTCGCCGATCAGACGGCCAACCATTTCCGCCGCCTCAATGCCTCGAAGGGACCTGCCGTCCAGTCCACCCGCGTGCAGTGCGACAAGCAGCGTTACCGCCTGGCCATGAAGGCTGTCCTGGAACGGCGGGAGCGGCTGCATGTCCGGCAGGGGCTCATTGAACGTCTGATTGCGGAAGACGGCAGGGTTGTCGGGGTCTGTGACGAGACAGGATTCTTCTACGGCGCACAGGCGGTTGTCGTTACGACGGGAACTTTCCTTAACGGCCTGGTCCATATCGGCACATCCCGCTTTCCGGCGGGCCGGGCCGGGGAGCTCCCGGCGATCGGCCTGGCCGAGTCCTTAAAATCCCTGGGCTTTGAAATGGGGCGGCTGAAGACGGGAACCCCGCCGCGCCTGAAGGCTTCAACAATCGATTTTTCCAGAATGACTCGAC
>Ga0302253_1001397_pt1 | contig 14680 bp, 11 predicted proteins | sample AAG_RA_Trp_MG_FD_193537 | JGI IMG/M metagenome (GOLD analysis project Ga0302253, IMG submission 193537) | Enriched activated sludge microbial communities from anaerobic digester in WTTP, New Holstein, Wisconsin, United States - AAG_RA_Trp | ecosystem: Engineered > Bioreactor > Anaerobic >...
TACGGACGCGACCTGCCTGGGAAACCGGCTCTCCCGGATTTAATGACCGAACTTTGCACAATAAGCGATGTCCATTGGATTCGCCTGCTCTATACCTATCCGGCGGAACTGACGGATGACGTTTTCTCCACCATCGCCCGGGAAGAAAAAATCTGTTCTTACATCGATATCCCCATACAGCATATCGACGACGACATCCTCCGCCTGATGTACCGTCGGGGAAACAGCGAATTAATCAGGGGTGTTATCAGACGAGCCCGGGAGATCATTCCCGACGTGGCCTTGAGGACGTCTTTAATCGTCGGGTTTCCGGGTGAAACCCCCGGCCGTTTTCGGAAGCTTCTTCATTTTGTCGATGAGGCCCGCTTTGATCACCTCGGGGTTTTCACCTACTCCCCGGAGGAAGACACGGATGCCCTGGTTTTGCCCGGTCAGGTCTCGGAAAAGACGAAGGAAAAAAGAAAGCAGCGGATCATGGAGGCCCAGGCCCTTGTTTCGGAAGAGATCAACCGCTCACTCATTTCATCGCTTCAGGAAGTGCTGGTGGAGGGGAAAAGCGACATCGCCGAGTATCCTTATGTGGGTCGGAGCCGCCGTCAGGCACCGGATATCGACGGCGTAACCTATATCCAAGGCAATAATCTGTCGGCAGGCGACTTTGTAACCTGCCGAATCACGGCGGTGGACGAGTACGACCTGTTCGGCGTCACAGTGGAAGCGTAAAAAAATCCTTCTTTCAGACACTGATCCGCAGTCCCGCGATACCGGCGACAATCAGACCGATGCTGACGAGCCGGACGGCGCTCTTCGAGTCGCCGAACAGGATGATCCCCAAGACCGCGGCCCCGACGGCCCCGATTCCCGTCCAGACCGCGTAAGCCGTCCCCACCGGAAGGGTTTTCAGAGACTGTCCGAGGAAAAAGAGACTGAGTATCATCGCCACGATGGTCCAGACCGTCGGCCCGAGGCGGCTGAAGCCTTCCGTGTACTTCAAACCGATCGCCCAACCGACCTCCATCAATCCCGCAATAAAAAGATAAATCCATGCCATCACTTTAAGCCTCCCTGTAAATTGACCCGCATCATAGCAGGAGGCCACCGGCGCCGCCACATGAATTGTTTGACATGAATGGAAATAATTGCTTTTAGAATCAGGATGATGGGATTTTAATTGCCCCCGGTTGTGACCATTTTGTGACCATCGCCGAAAATTGACCGTTCTAATCGCTCTGCTGCTTGTGGATTTTCATCCTTCATTAGATGGGCATAAACATTCAAGGTGGTGTTTGGTGTACTATGCCCTAACTGTGTTTGAATGTATTTGATACTTTCCCCTTGCTGAAGCAATAAAGACGCATAACAGTGGCGCAAATCGTGAATCCTTATCTTAGGAAGGTTTATCGCTTTTAATATAGAACGGAAATAATCATCTACCGCACCCTCACGTAATGGGTTTTTCCCATTGTCAGCGGAAAAAACGAAATCCTCTCCTCTCCCCCCGCTTTTTAACTGCCATTCCCGAAGTTCATTAATGAGAACAGGCGGGACATCAATCTTTCTGATACTACTTTGCGTTTTTGGTGAAAATAGACGTTGGTGGTTGAAAGTACGATTGATGGAAATCTGTTTCTTGTCATAATTAACATCCTGCCACTTTAGGCCCAATACCTCACCCTTTCTTGCCCCTGAAAATACAGATGTTGAAAACAGTGCATGATAAAGGGGGGAATCTATTCCTTCCAGAAATCTCTTAATTTGTTCAGGCGTCCATATTTGCGGTTTGGTCGTGTCACCCATCTTTTTCCGTGGCTTTTTCGCCTCTTTAACGGGGTTAAAGTCTATCATTCTATGGCGCAAGGCATATCCCATGATTTGACCCAAGATCACAATCCTATATTGCACAGTGGCAAATTTTACCCCCTGCTCCCTCATATTCTCAATCCACTGTTCCACTGATGCTATTGAGATTTGGGTAATTTTCACATTGTCAAAAAAGCCAAATTTATTTTTGACAATCGCTGTGAAGCATTCAAACGTCGTTTGTCTGACATCATGTTTTTTTGTTTTTAACCAATCTTCCGCCACTTCAGAAAACAAAGGTGTCTTTTTTTCAGGAATAAAGGTCCCTTTATCAATTTTCGATTCAATATCCCTGAGCTCTTTCCGGGCATCATCTTTTGTTGCTCCCAGGTTAAGAGTTTTCCGGTAACGTCTACCCTGCTGGTCATAACAATCAATGACCCAGCGACCACGCCGTTTTGCAATGCATGCCATTTATAATCCCCCCTTCCCTTAATCAAGGCTATCCCGCAATGCATCGAGCTTATCGGCAAGCCCAATAAGTGCTGTGCCAACGCCATCAGCCTCTACCGCATTGAACATCACGGGATACCGTTCTGTGGAGTCATTACCCCTGAACAGCCTTGCGTAACCTCTCAGCATGGAAGACGTTTCGTAAAGCTCCCTGTTCGCTACCATCATTTGCTCTTGTGTCATTTTTCTGATCCTCCCTTTCTTCAAATAAAAACGCCTGAGATTTTTCCCGGATACCATAGAATCCGCCTGCAACGTCACCATTGCAGGAATCTCAAGCGTTATTGTCTGTTATGTCTTCGGTCTTCTATGGCATTTGGATAATTATTTACTTTTATACGTATATCATTATTCATTTATTGTCAATCGATATTTATTGACGCAGATGCTTTTGCCCTGTATAGGAATAAACATGTCAGAACGTAAACCATTCACAACAAGTCTAAAGCCTGATGTCTTGAAGGAGGTCAAGAAGCTTGCCATCGATTTGGACAAGTCTGTGAATGAGCTTCTCGAAGAAGCAATGATTGATCTGCTGAAGAAGTATCAGAACAACGGGAAATCAAAGAAGTAACTGCCTGAACAACAGTCCCCATATTTTATCGCAGAACAACCGCCCCCTGTAAATACCCCTCCCCCCTGCCTGCATTTTGCCATTTGAGTCCCACCTCCAAGAAATTTAGCGTCTCGCGCACATGAGACCGACCATTTTTTATAAAAAATTTTTCTTACAATTTTTTCAGGAAGAAAACAGCGACCAACTTGCCTGTAAAACACCCCATTCTTTGCTCTGGCGGAAGCCCAGGAGTCGCTGGGAGCAAAATGAAATATCAGACACGATAGATGGTTCATGTGGAGGGTGAAAATTCGTAGCGCATTACAAATTCATTGTGAGCCACCTGACTGATTTCCCCCAATCACTTTCTTTCGGAAGATAGTTTTGGCACTTTTGTTTGGCATATATCCTTTCAATGCGAAACGCACAACTCCGTAGGCATGCAGGATAGATTATTGATTTTGTGTTTTAAATGAACAAAAGATTCAATAATTGGCCGGTGTTAAAAGGGGAATGTCGTTCATAATTTCTCTTTGACATTCATTTCACAACGTTTTATTGTTCCTCCTGCCTGCACGGGGGGCATTTTCTTCTCTCAATCATCCAGGTGGACGGGCTCCTATGATGAAAATAAATCTGCTCCAATGTTAGTCCTATTTGCCGCGGCGGAAAAGAAGTTAAAAGCCCTGTTGGTGAAATTTAACGGCGTATTATATGGGAACCATCTAAACATTGTTATCTGAATATTAAAATCAGGTAGAATACCAATGCGTTGCACAAATTGTCGATTGAGTTTCGAAACCATCAAACAAATGCAACAAGACCAAACGGAGTTTTATACGGCGGAGGGGCGTAGCAAGATCTGGATAGCTGAGATTGACGAAAGTTCCAAGACAATCCGAATGAGGAGATCAACAGGAAAGATAACATGGCCACTAAAATATCAAGAGTTAAAAGAAATACATGACCGTATTCAGCAGGGCCAGTTAATTTTAGATAAATATGAAATTGACAAAGCAATTCCAACATGGGGTAACTACATTACCGGCTTGTTAAACCACCTGAGGTGTTTCAAGGACAGATAACAAATCACTCCAGCGGCCGTCTTGTGGCCGCCACTGAGTTTTACGTTATGCACTATAAAAAGGAGATGCTGTTTTGGAACCTATGCTCAGACGATATACCGAGATTCCCTATGTCATAGATTTTCTACAAACAAGGGAACTTGCACTGGTAAGTCCGAAAGCGTGGGATGATCGGAATGATTCGTTCTACATCGAGCAATATGCACGCGCTGTAAGACTTCGCAGTACATACGCATTATGCTTGGCCGAAGCTCCAGAAACATACCATCACTGGAGAGTCTTCTCACATGGCAGTGGGGGGGCATGTATAATTTTCGACAAAGACAAGCTCGTGAAGAATGCAACTAAACTAAAAGGTCTGCGCGCTGAAAGCGTACAATACAAGACAATCTCTGAGCTCAGGAATGAGCCACCTCAAACACAAGATCTCCCTTTCCTAAAGCGCTATGCATACATAGATGAGCAAGAATTTAGACTCTTCTACGGCTCGAAGCTAAAGGGGCAGGTTATTGTGCGAGTTCCTCTTCCACTTTCCGCAATTGAGCGAATTACTCTGAGTCCGTGGTTGCCAAAGTCGGTTGCAGATCACGTCAAGAGAACGCTTAAGGCGATCAAGGGTTGCGAGAATATACGGATTTTCAGGTCTACTCTCGTTGAAAACGAAGCCTGGAAAGGGTTTGCAAACAATGATGCATAACAATCACTTCCAGCCGACGTACCCACCGCTGCACGTCTGCCAAGCGGCTGAAGTGCGCGTTATGCCTATCAAATTAAAAGGGGTTCTATAGAGAACGACTAAGGAGACTATCAAATAATGGCCGGTTCGACGTTTCAAACAAACCCTTATGACCTGAACAAACTTCTCGACGACTGCCATCAAGGCGTTCTTCAATTACCAGACTTTCAGCGCAGCTGGGTTTGGGATGAAGATCGCATCAAGAGCCTAATTGCTTCAATATCGAGAGCTTTTCCGATTGGCGCATTGATGACCCTCGACAGCGGAGGTGAAGTGAATTTCAAACCTCGACCCATCGAAGGCACTCCAGATGCGGCAAAACAGACTTCCCCTCATTCATTACTGCTTGACGGACAGCAACGGATGACATCGCTTTATCAGGTTGCCCTGCGAGGGAAGGTAGTAGAGACGGTGACTGCGAAAAAAAAGAAAGTAAAGCGATGGTTTTATATCGACATCAGAAAATCGCTTGATCCTGCCTTTGATCGCGAAGACGCGATCATAGGTGTACCAGAGGATCGGATTGTACGAAAGGATTTCGGACGTGAAATGGTTTTGGATCTTTCAACTATCGAACAGGAATACGATCAGCTTATGTATCCGGTTTGGCAAGTCTTTGATTGGGACAAGTGGCAAGACGGATTTGACAATCATTGGCGCGGAGACGAAAATGCAAGCATCCGCGAGGAGTTTAGGACATTTAAGCGTCAGATTCTGGAGAACTTCAAATACTACCGAGTGCCTGTGATCGCCCTGGATCGATCAACGCCCAAGGAAGCTGTGTGCGTTGTGTTTGAGAAGGTAAACACCGGAGGAAAGCCACTTGACGCATTTGAGCTTGTTACCGCTATGTATGCAGCTGTTGGCCATGAGTTACGGAAAGACTGGTACGGCGACGATGGGGCAAAAGGACGGCATCGGCGTTTAGCAGAGACTCTTCGACCACCCGGTTTAGACACGGGAATTATTGCAAATGTAGCCAATACCGATTTTCTTCAGGCCATATCGCTTTTTTACACTCGTGAACAAAGACAAGTTGCAGTGACTGCCGGGAAAAAGGGCAAGGAACTGCCCGCCGTTACTGGCAATCGACAAGCTCTGTTGAACCTGCCTCTTGAAGCTTACAAGCGATTTGAGGCACAGGTGGAGCGTGGCTTCGTACAAGCGGCGAAGTTCCTTCACATGCTTCACATCTATCGAATTTTTGATCTTCCTTACCAGTCCCAAGTTATACCGTTAGCAGCCATTTTGGCCGACATTGGTGATGCTTGGGAACACGAGGCAAACAGGGCAAAGTTAGTACAGTGGTACTGGAACGGCGTTTTCGGCGAACTTTATGGGTCGGCGGTCGATACGCGCATTGCTCGGGATTTTATTGAAGTTCCTGCTTGGCTGAAGGGCGGTCCTGAACCGTCAACGATAAGTGAAACGATGTTCCGTGCTGATAGGCTAAAAACCATGCGTATGCGGTTATCTGCAGCGTACAAAGGCGTTAATGCACTCTTAATGAGGGAAGGGGCGCAGGATTTTCGTTCCGGCCAAAAATTCGACCATACTGTTTTCTTTGGAGAGAACGTTGACATCCACCACATCTTTCCACAAGACTGGTGCAAGAAAGAAAAGATCAAACCGGAAGTCTATGATTCCATAATTAATAAAACGCCGCTGTCTTATAAGACAAACCGAATCCTCGGCGGTTCGGCACCATCCGATTATCTTGCTAAACTGCAAAAAGGTGATGAGACGACGCCATCGATCAAACCAGAGATGCTCGATGGGCATCTTACGTCTCATTTGATCGACCCGTTGCTTCTTCGTGCCAACAGATTTACTGATTTCATGTCTGATCGCCAAATAAGACTTCTGTCGCTTATAGAGCAAGCTACTGGAAAAGCTGCTTATGTAGGCGATGCATCAGAAGAAGGCGAGGATGTTGAGGTGGATGAGGATACTGTTGAAGCTGAACTTACAATCGCAACCGAATGACTAAAAACAGGATCAACCCATGTGACCATTTCTGGGATAACAAGACAACTCAGTGGACGTCTTGTATCCGCCACTGATTTTGTCGGTGGGCCTAAATAGCCAAACTTATGAGGGCAAATGAATACCACCGTATCTGAGGGCGTTACTCCATCAGAACGATATTTAAGCAGGCTGTGCCGTAAATCATTCCTGAGCCTTTGGAGCTACCCTAATTTGCATACCGACGAGGGCAAGAGAAATGGGAAAGGCGTTGGAAATGAGCTATGTGATCTGCTCGTGGTTTTCGGCAGTGACGTCATAATATTCTCGGACAAGTACATAAAGTTAAACGAATCTATAGATATAGAAGTTGCTTGGACTCGATGGTTCAAGAAGGCGGTGCAGGCTTCCGTGCGCCAGCTTAATGGTGCTGAAGCCTGGATCAGATACCGCGGCGATCGAATCTATCTTGATCCACAATGCACCTTGAGATTCCCGATAACACTACCTGAGCGACATGATTTGCGTGTGCACCGCGTCGCTGTTGCATTGGGAGCCTTCCAGGCCTGCAGATCTTTCTTCGGTGGCAATAGCATCGGCAGTCTTCTTGTCAATTCCGAACTAAAAGGCGATGAACACTATGCGCTTCCGTTTCATATAGGACACGTGAACCCCGGCAAGGGATTTGTTCATGTTTTCGAGGAGTTCACGCTTGATGCAGTCTTAAAAGAGATGGATACGGCAGCTGATTTCATTGCCTATCTATCCAAACGAGAGCAACTCCTGACACGAGATAGGCCAATAATCATGGCACCGGGGGAAGAACAACTCCTTTCTATCTATCTTACAAAAATCGACGGCCAAGGCGAACATAATTTTGTTATTCCAGGCGAAGGTGAACCCGATCTCATTTCTTTCGATGAGAGCTTCTGGGACTCGATGGTCAGCAATCCTCAGTATCTGGCGAAAAAGAAGGCGGACACAATCAGCTACCTTTGGGACCGGCTAATCGAGCATTTCATTAACACTGCCGGAGTTTTCGATGAGTCAGGGAAACGAATTGTTACTGAACCCCGAGAACTGGAGCGCGGCTTGCGAGTCATGGCGTCAGAGCCGAGGATTCGTAGGCGTCAATTGGCGCGGGCACTCATTGACCTCATGGAGAATTCAGCTGACGGTCACCGTGCAACCCGCCTTGTCTATTCAAACGACTTCCAGGAGCGAGCATACATATTCCTTCTCCTTCCTTTCATAGAAGGTATGGATTACGAAGAATACCGTCTCGACAGAAAGACCCTCTTAGCTGCGTATTGCAGGGTTGCAAAACTAGTGTGCTCTAAAGCTGCCTTCATCACTGGCATTGCCATGGAGCCGCCAAGTGCCAAGAAGTCGTCTGAAGACATGGTTGTTCTCGACGTGCGTGATTGGACTGATGAAATGGAGCAAGAAGCCAGACAACTGCAACAAGGTGTCGGACTTCTGCTTGAGGAAAACATTAAGAAGACTGAAGGAAGGGAGATAGAATACCCAGACACGACAGTTATATCCAGGCATGCGTCCAGCATTGGATTGAATAGAAAACAACGTAGAGCAGCGGCAAGTCGCGAAAGGCGGGAACAACGAAAACGAAAATAACAGCCCAACGAGGTGCTGCACTGGATCACCGAAACGACCGGCTCCCCGTGAGTTTTTTGTTCGATGGACGCCCTCGGCACAGAAAAAAACCGAATATGATATAGCTACTTACCAATGTGGCCTGCCATCCGTGGCGGGCAACAATTGAATACGGAGAGAGATAATGGCAAAAGCAAAGAAACCAAAAGAACAAGAACAATCCCTTGAATCAATCATGATGAACTGCCGCAATGCCCTTCGCGGCACTGTCGGCGGCAATGAGAAAAACCGCGATGCGGTAATGGGATTGGTGTTTTTAAAATTCACCGGCGACAAATTTGCAAAACGCCGTGAAGAACTAATGAAAGAACATGGTGATGTTCCAGCTTTCCTTGAAAAAGATTCTTTCTATCGTGCGAAGAATGTTTTCTATCTCATTGAAACATCACGCTGGTCATATATTGTTAAGCATGCCAGTTCAGATAAAATTGCAGTTATTCTGGATAAAGCGATGGCGGATATTGAAGACAGAAATCCCCCGCTAAAGGGCGCGTTACCCCAGAACTTTTATGCCGCTCTCGGAACACGAAAAGAACAGCTGAAAGGGCTAATTGACGAGATAAATAAAATCGACGAACAGCGGTTTCATGAAAAAGATTTAATTGGTCGTGTCTATGAATACTTCCTACAAGTATTCGCTATTGATGCCGGGCAAGGTTCTGAAAAAGGCGAGTTCTATACCCCGGCAAGTATAGTTCACCTCATTGCAGAGCTTATCGAACCATACAGCGGAAAGGTGTATGATCCCTGCTGCGGTTCCGGCGGTATGTTTGTCCAGTCTATCAAGTTTGTGGAACAGCACCACGGCAATCGAAGTGAAATTTCCGTTATCGGGCAGGAATCCAACCCAGACACCTGGCGTCTGGCAAAGATGAACCTTGCTATCCGCGGCATTTCACACAATCTGGGAGACCGTGCGACTTCTACATTCATTGATGACCTTCATAGCATTACCAAAGTCAACTTTATTATGGCCAATCCGCCGTTTAACTTTAAAAACTGGCGCGGACCTGATCAGCTCACCGATGACTATCGCTGGAAAGGTTATGAAGTGCCGCCGGTTTCCAATGCCAACTATGCCTGGATTCTGCACATGCTTTCCAAGCTTGATGTAAACAACGGAATTGCGGGCTTTTTGCTTGCCAACGGAGCATTGAACGCTAATGGCGAAGAATACAAGATACGAAAACAGCTTCTTGAAAATGATAAAATAGAAGCTATTATCGTTTTGCCCCGTGAAATGTTCTATTCAACCGATATTTCCGTTACGCTATGGATTTTGAATAACAACAAAAAAGCGTGCACACTTCATGACAGAAAACTTCGGGACCGACAAAAAGAATTTCTCTTTGTCGATTTGAGGCGTTGGAATACAAATATTTATGAGAAAAAGTATGTCATGTTTGACGACAAACAGACAGCAGACATCAAGAAAATCTATAACGATTGGCAGACAGGAAAAGGATATAAAGATGTGGCCGAGCTCTGTAAATCGGTAACCATAGAAGAAGTCCGATCTAAAGATTACTCCCTTGCGCCGAGTAAATACATCGAATTCATCGACCATGACTTAGAGATTGACTATGAATCCGAGATGAAAAGGATTCAGCATGAGGTGAAAGATATTCTGAAGTCTGAAAAACAGTCCCAGAAACTGCTGGAAGAGGCTTTTAAAGGTATCGGGTATGGGATTGAGTAAGATAAAAATCGGTTCATTTGTTGAACTTCATGATGAACGATGCAACATGCCGAATTTAACAGTTTGGGATGTCTCGGGTATTAATAAAGATAAAGAATTTTTTGAACCTTCAAAACAAGTTGGTGTTGATACCAGCAATTATAAAATTGTGCCACCGTCTTATTTCGCATGTAATTTAATGCACGTCGGGCGTGATGTTGTATTACCGATTTCTCTCAACCATACAGAAAAAAACAAGATTGTAAGTCCTGCTTATACAGTTTTTAAAATTAAAGATAAAAATAATCTTATAGATGAAAATACTATTATAAAAGAATATTTTTTTACTTTGCTAAAATCTAATGAGAAAGATAGATACTTTTGGTTTAATACAGATTCTTCTATTCGTGACGGTATGAGCTGGGAAGTGTTTTGTGATTTAGATATTGACCTCCCACCGCCCCCGATCCAGCAGAAGTATGTTGATGTTTACAATGCCATGCTGGCAAATCAACGGGCCTATGAACGCGGGCTAGAGGATTTGAATACAGCGATAGCACTAAGTCTTGAAAAATTTAAGCATAATGCACCACGTATCCAAGTTGGTAAACTTTTGGAAGAAATCGATATAAGAAACCGTGATGCTTCAATCACAAATGTACAAGGCATTAACATTAACAAAGAATTTATGCCTTCTGTTGCCAATTTAAGTGATACTGATTTAACAAAATATAAAGTAATCCAAAAGGATCAATTTGCCTATAGTGCTATGCAAACAGGCCGCGATGAATGTATTCGCATAGCACTTTTTCATGAAGACTCGCCTGTAATTATCTCACCAGCGTATTCAGTTTTGCGTGTTATAAATGATATAGCACTTTCCGAGTATATAATGCTTTGGTTCAGTCGTAGTGAAAGTGACCGTTACGGCTGGTTTATAAGCGATAGCAGCATTAGAGCAAGTTTGGAATTGCAAAGATTTTATGAAATCGAGATTCCATTACCTACAATACCTGAACAACAAACAATCGTCGAACTATACAAATCACGCTACTTGATAAAGCAAAATATAAATAAAATTGATAATTTATTAAAAGATATTTGTCCTATTCTTATCAAGGGCTCGTTTGAAGAAGCTCGGAAGTCATAATATGAAGGCAGCGTCAATATGGAACTGAATCTTATTAAAGGACACTTTACCGAAGAACAGCTGGAAAATGCCATCATTGAGCTTTTCAAGGGCATGGATGGATATACCTATGTTCACGGTGAAACCATGCACCGCAAATACGAAGACATCCTTCTTGAAGATGACCTGACCTCTTTTCTCTCAAAACAATATAATGATAATGATCTAACCGAAAACGAAATCGCAAAAATCATCAGCCGCTTAAGGAATATTCCTTCTGCTCCGCTCTATGTTGGCAACCGCGATGCATTCTGGTTAATCAACGAAGGGTTTGACTTTCAACGAGATGAACCGGGAAAGATTGCTCTGCATATCAATTACATTGATTTTGAAACACCCCGGAATAACACCTTCAGGGTCATCAACCAGTATTCAGTACAGGGAGAACGCCTTCGCCGACCCGATTTGCTTGTTTTTATCAATGGTATTCCCGTTGCAATCTTTGAATTTAAAACCGCAATCGCAGAAGATAAAACGGTTTACGATTCCTGGCAGCAGATACATATCCGCTATTGCCGAGATATACCCAAACTGATGAAGTACTGCTTCTTTTCTGTCATTAGCGACGGGGCAAATACAAGATTAGGAACTCTATTCACACCCTACGAATATTACTACGCATGGAACAAGGCAAACGATAATGAAAAAGTGTCCAACGGTATCAGCGCTCTGTTTACAATGCTCAAAGGCGCTTTTTCTGTCGAACGAGTAACAGCGATTCTCCGTGATTTTGTGTGCTACCCCGACGACAGCAAGAATGATACGGCTATAGTCACGCGTTATCCTCAATTCTTTGGCGCCAATATGATGCTGGCGAACATCAAAAAACATATCAAGCCTGCCGGAGACGGAAAAGGCGGTACCTACTTTGGCGCCACCGGATGCGGAAAAACCTATACCATGCTTTTTTTATCCAGAATGCTTGTGCTCCGTGACCGGGAAGTATTCAAAAACCCGACTATCGTCTTGATAACCGACCGCGAGGACTTGGACACACAGGCATCTGAATTGTTTGTTGCTTCGAAACGATTTCTGCATGACAGCAATGTCCGCAGTATTGAAACCCGTCAGGATTTGAAAGATGCGCTTGGAGGTGCTGTAAGCGGCGGGGTATTTATTACAACCATCCAGAAATTCTGTGAAGCAACCGGGCTGTTATCTGACAGAGAAAATATCATCTGTATTTCAGATGAAGCGCACCGGACGCAAACCAACACCAGCGCAAAACTCAAGAAGACCGACGAAGGCATTTTTACAACCTTCGGTTTTGCCAAATATCTGCGTGACTCATTCCCCAACGCTACATACTGTGGATTCTCCGGTACGCCGATTGATGAAACTATAGCTGTTTTTGGCCCGGTAGTAGACAGCTATACCATGAAGGAATCAAGCGATGATGGTATTACTGTCCGTATAGCTTATGAACCAAGACTTGCGCGTGTAATTCTTTCTGAAGAACAGGCCAAACAAATTCAGAAATATTACGACAAATGCACCGAAGATGGGGCGAACCCAGAGCAAGTCGAGGAAAGTAAACGGGCAATGAGCGAGATGCGCAAGATACTTGGCCACCCTGAACGATTGAAACGGCTGTCAAAAGACATTGTAACGCATTATGAAGCGTTATGCTCAGAAAAGCCGGGAGTTGTTCAGAAGGCAATGATTGTCTGCGCGGATAGAATGCTGGCTTATACATTGCTTAAAGAAATTGTAACCATAAGGCCGGATTGGAACGTTCCCCGAAAGGCTGAAAACGAATCAGTTCTCGCCCAAGAGCAGTTGCATAAACTGATTCCCCTTGAAAAGATTAAAATGGTTGCAACACAGGGCGCAAACGATGAAAAAGAACTGTTTGACCTCTGCGGCACTAAGGAATACCGGCAGAAGCTCGACAAACAATTTAAGAACAATGATTCCAATTTCAAAGTCGCCATCGTAGTTGATATGTGGATCACAGGTTTTGACGTTCCCTCTCTTGCTGTTATGTACATTGACAAGCCGCTGCAAAAGCATACTTTGATTCAAACCATTTCCCGAGTAAATCGTGTATTTGAAGGTAAAGACAAAGGTCTGGTTGTCGATTACATAGGCATTAAGCAGGATATGTTGGAAGCGGTTAAAAAATATGGAGGACCGCAGGAAAGTCCTGTTGATGAGCTTGCAATTTCATTAGCTGTATTCAGAAATCACCTTGCGTTGATTGAACAGTTATTACATGGATTTAACGCCAATAAATTCTTCACCGGCAATCCACTTGAACGCCTTGTATGCCTGGATGCCGCTGCTGAATATGTCCAGATAAAAAAGGAAATGGAAACAAGTTTCATGAATTTGTCTCAAAAGTTGAAAGCCGCATATGAGATTTGTTGTCCTTCCGGCGAATTATCAGACAACGAAGTGGCGAAAGCCCAGTTTTATCTGGCAATTCGTTCAATTATTTACAAGCAGACAAAAGGTGATGCCCCAGACGCTGAAATTATGAACCGGGTTGTTGAGAAAATGGTGCAGGAAGCAATAAGCTGTACTGGAATTGAAAATATCGTCAATGCTGGTGAACCCGAAGTTTTGCTCGGAGAAGATATGAAGGCGCAACTTGATAAAATCAATTTGCCAATTTCAAAATTCAATGCCTTGCTCAAATTACTGCGAAAGGCCGTATCTGGTTATGGCAAGGTCAATAAGGTTAAAGCTATAGAGTTTAATGAACGGCTAAAGAAAGTTGTTGAAAACTATAACAATCGCGACAAGCTTGTTTTCACAAGCGAAGTTGTTGCGAATTTTATCGATGGTCTTTCCGATGAACTTGTAAAAATATTCGATGATTTGAAGGAAGATAAAACATCGTTTGAAAAAATGGGAATAACCTATGAAGAAAAGGCTTTTTATGACATTTTAGTCAAAGTAAGGGATGAACATAAGTTTAAATATGAAGATGAAAAATGCCTCGTTCTCGCAAAGAAAATAAAAGAGCTAGTAGATGATAAATCTCAGTTTGTTGATTGGTCAACCCGTGACGATATTAAAAACCAACTCAACATGGATTTAACTATTTTGCTTTATAAAAACGGCTATCCACCGGAATGGGACGAAGAAGTTTTTGAGCAGGTAATGGAACAGGCGGAGAACTTTAAGAAGTACAGAGATGAATAAGAGAGGAATCCACCTCTGCACGTCCTGTGCTGCGGCGGAATGCATAGAAAAACATCGGACAACGGGTCCGACCTGATTCGGCTATCTCGTGATTCTTGCTGCCGCTTTGCTGAGCAAGAATCGCGCTATATACGTCTCGCAGGTCAACTCAATGTTGCGGTTTTCAAACGGAAATTGTTGTTTTTCGGTGGCATTGCCATATGAACTTTTGTAGGTGCTATACGTAACAAAAAGGTGATTGAAGCTTATTCGCATTAGGTTCAACATCTATCTGTATTTCCTATTGATTTCAAGGAAAGGAGGTAGCGATGGACCAGATGACGATAGAATCTTG
>Ga0302253_1001398_pt1 | contig 14667 bp, 13 predicted proteins | sample AAG_RA_Trp_MG_FD_193537 | JGI IMG/M metagenome (GOLD analysis project Ga0302253, IMG submission 193537) | Enriched activated sludge microbial communities from anaerobic digester in WTTP, New Holstein, Wisconsin, United States - AAG_RA_Trp | ecosystem: Engineered > Bioreactor > Anaerobic >...
GAAACCGGCGTGGAAACGCCGGAAAACGCGCGCGGCAATTTTGCGATTGGCGCGAAATGTTTGGGCGACAATGCCTGCGAATCTCTTTATTGCGGCTGTAATTACGGCATCAATCCGAAAAGCGGCGCCAAAGACAGCTGGGGAAACGTCTGTTTGCCCAATCCCAAAATTTGCATTGAAAATCCGGCGGCGCCGGAATTAGGTTGCAATAAGGTTGTTTTTTACGACCAAATCGATTTTGGCGGCAATGAAAAAACGATAGAGGAAGGAAAAATCAACGCCGGATGGGTTTGGTTTGACGGATTCAGGCCAAAATCTTATCAAGCGTTCTATAAAGAAAAAGACAGCGCCGGCAAAGAAACCGGTAAATTTCTGCCGTGCGGAAAATTCGCCTGTGGCTGTCAGATCAACCGCTGTTTGGACGCCGGTGGCGCCGGCGGCTCCAATTGCATCAACAACACCGCCAACGAAGAAAGCGGGGAGTTTATGGAACACGCATACAGTGAATCTAATTTTGAAGAAATTTCGGGCGTGAGAATCAAGGACTCAACAAAGCCGGCAGGCGCGGAGGAAGGCGTCCCATGGTGGCAAACTTTGTCAAATCTAAATCCATTCAAATGATTAAAATGGGGGAAAGCAAAAAACTAATACTAGTCACAACATTTTTTCTGGTAGCTCTGTTAATCTTGGTTTCAAACGAAACTTCGGCATTTATGGTCCCGGAAGTGATGGTCTCCAACTTCGTCAAGCCGATAACTACCTATCTTTTTGACATTATCAAGCAGTTGCTTACCGGCTTAATTTCTTTTTTGGTTGCCGCCGGCTTGTTCAGCTTTTCGGTCAATAATAGTCCCAAAATGCTGGACCTGAAAAACAGCGATTTTGTCATTACCGGCTTAAGTATCACCACGTCGCTGGCCGACATTTTGCTGATTGCAGTGTTCATCGCCATCGCTCTGGGAACAATTTTTGACGCCGAAGCAATTAATGCCAAAAAACATTTTCTGAAATTTGCCGCGGCGGCACTGTTAATCCATTTTGCTCCGCTGTTCGTCGGGATGGCAATTGACATCGGAAATATCATTATGTCCGGGCTTGTCGTTGGCAGCGGCCAAGCGGCGTTTTCTTCCATTATGAACAATTTCGCGATGCAAATTGCCATTAATCTTGCGGGGATTGCCGTTGCTTATGGCGGGATGGCAGTTGCTTCCGCCATTCCCGGCGGCAACATTGCCCTCGGGGTAGCGTTAGCTTTTGGAATTCTGCCGGCCTTTGCGTTTTTGCCCGGCGTTTTAATACAAATAATGGTGATGGGGATTTTGACCGGTCTGCTTTTTTCGTTCGCGATTTTTTTCCTGACCCGGGTATTTATGATCCAAATTTTGGCCGTGCTCGCTCCGTTGGCAATTTTGGCCAGCGTCTTGCCCAAAACCGAGTCCTATTTTAAAACTTGGCTCAGCTGGCTCATCGGCTGGACCGTGGGCGGCGTTTTAATGCTGTTTTTGCTGACCTTGGGACTCACCACCGCCGGAGGATTTTTACCCAACGACATTGATTTTAATTCGGAAGGATTTACCGTCGGCGGAGTCCTTTTTGGCCTTCTCACGATGGATCACATCAAATGGATCGCCTTGGCGGTCTATATGATCACCGTGCAAACCCTTTGCGCCGGAGCAATTCCGGCAATCAGCGGCCAAATCAGCGACAAGATCAGCCAAGGAGCCGGCGTCGCCGCCGGAAAATTGGGCCAAGGATTTAGGACGGGCAAAGGCAAAGAAAAAGACCCGGTTACCGGAAAAAAACCAGACGCCAATTTTCAATCAGCGATTGAGTCCAAGATAAGCAAACGCGCCGAATCTTATTTCGGAACGCGGTCTTCAAAGGCATCGTCGCCTCCGGGAACGCCGCCGCCTCCGGCAGGAGCAGCCGCGCCGCCATAGCAAATAATCATAACCCATCAAAACGTCCACCGAAATTCTAAAAAAAGAGGATCGCTCGGGTGAAAGCAATCCTATCGGCTTCATTTTATCGTCTGCCTGACCCGGACTATGTCCTTGATCAGGCTTTCTTTTGCCGCGTCAGGGGTACCGGGAGGAACAGCGCTGTTAACCAATGTCCCAATAGCGCTGAGATCCAATAAGCTCGCTGGCATGTTTTTGGCCAGCGCGCTCACCAACTCCCAGTAGGCCGCTCCAGGGCTTTTATCAAAAATTGCCCCCATTCTTTCTGCCGGCTCCTGACTCTGAAGCTTGGCTTCTTTCTCAAAGTAGGCCTCAATTAACCGCGCGGCACCTAGTAGTTTAGCTCTTATTGCCGCGGAAAGCGCTTCGGCAAAATCTTTGCTCAGAATGACATTATCTAATGTCATTCTTTCAATTTCAAAACCGTATACCTCCCATACCATTTCCAGAAAAGAGCCTTTTTTTTCTTCCCCCGGCTCATAATCAAAGTAGATGCCTTTGTAGTATGGAAGCCGGGAAGTGAGCCAAGCTATTGGCCAAGGATCTTTTCGCGCCGCCGCTGGTCTTACAACAAACGGCCGATACTTATAGGTTCTCTTCGTGAGGTCGCTCCAGAACTCCTCTATTATTTGGTCGGAGTCCTCTTCGCTGGGGTTAACCTTGACATTAATGTCAATGCACTGATCGGTCTTGCTAATATCAACCGATGGACGATAAATCTTTCGACTCTTCGCCCATGCCAACCATGCGCTCCCGATGAACCCAATAACTATCTCCCTAGCTTCATGGGTAAAGCGGAACGCTTTATCGGGATTGCACATTCTCATGATAACGTTTCCAAGAAATCTGAATGGAAAGTTATCCTCATCAAAGACATCCACTACATAAGCCATAGGTGCCTTCTTCACGAGAAGGCCGCGGCTAATGACGTCACGGGGAATATATCGGCCGCCTTTGACTTCCGCCCACCTTTGGTGGATTTGGGTCACGGCTTCAAAAACCCCAATCATGTAAATGCCCTTGTTTAACAATCCACCGGCGTTTTCGTCATCTCCCAAGACGATGTCGCCAGTGTTGCCGAATTTCCAACCGGCGTAGCAGAGGAGCCAGTACCGGTGCCTCCCTTCATTTTCATCTTCCACGGAACCTTTATCTTTCTCTTTCCCGGAGACGATCTGATACACGCGCCCGTCCTTTGGACGGATAACGACCCTCCACACCGAGGGAAGATAATGCCAGACCATCCAGTAAATGGTATACAAAAGGGCGCCTAGCGCTCCCGGTATAAAAACAAAAACCGTCAATAAGGCCATTGCCCACCAAGGAAAAGATATACTACCAAAAATCTCCTCCACTGGGATTACCATCACTTTTCACCTCCTTCTTTCTTTTCTTTTTCTTCCGCTACTTCCTCGGCAGCCTCCCTGGCTACCCTTTTCATCGCCTCGTCAATACCGATGACGGGCTTCCTCTTTTCCTCCTGTGCCACGGTAGTGCCACCATATCTTCTTGCCTCTTCCTTTTTTGCATCCCGCAACCATTTGTTGCGAAATGCAGAAAAAGTCACAAAAAAAATTGCGTATAGAAGAGACAGAAGAAACCATTGACGGAAATTCACCCACGGATCCCCGTGCCAGCTAACACCGGGATAGGGGAATGTTGGCCACAGCCAAGCAGCCCAGACCACTAGATAAATTACGGTCAAGAGAAACAATGCTGCAAAACTGGCTTTTGTTTTAAAATATAGCTCAAATAAACCATCCATTCTTTAACCTCCTTTTGTCTATTTTCCAGTATCCATATTAATAATTTTTAGCGCCGGAGACCCGGCGGAACTGGTTACCCCATATCATATTTTAGCTAATTTGTCAAGGGTTTTTCCGGTAATCACTCACTGGGTCTAAAATTAAAAGGGTCTATCCCTCGTTACTGCGAGGGTTAGACCTTTTAATTTTGCGCTTACAATTCTTTGCCAGGGTCTAACCCCCGCGATTATCCCTCGGATTACCTCGGGACAGGCACGGGGATAGACCCTTAAAATGCAAAAATGCGCTACCCCCAGTGAGTGGTTACTTCGTGTTTTTTTAGGCTGGCGACATATGCTTTAATCGCATCTTTGGCCATCTTACGCGCTTCGGCCAAGCTTTTTCCATAAGTAACGCACCCAGGCAAAGACGGCACGACAACGGTAAATCCGCCTTCGGGTTCGGGGGTGAAGATTATATTATATCGCAAGGTTTTCTCCATAGCCTTAATTTTAAATATTGAGTTTTAATTTCCTTATTATGCCCCCATCCTATCAAAAATTGCCATTCCGTCAATCGCAAAAATATTCATTTTTAGTAGCCGCTAAAAAATTTCATCATTTGCCCGGGATTAAATCATCTCCCAGGGGTAGCGGTGCTCTTTTTGGGTCTTTTTGCCGTCAAAGCCGGCGATAATATATTTTTCCGGTTTGTAGTGTTCCGAAAAATAGTTGATTGGGGTTAAATCCGCCCGGCTGAAATTGAGCTTGGCCTCAATGGGCAAGATTATGTTTTTGTCCTTGACGATAAAATCAATTTCTTTTTTATCTTTTGTGCGCCAATAATAAATATTTTGCCGGCCGCGCGCTTTGGCCAATTCGGCAAAGACGCTGGTTTCAAAAACATTGCCGATGATTTCTTTTTGCAAGCTTTTGAGCCAAAGCATTTGCATAATTCCGGTGTCATAGAAAAACACTTTGGGCATTTTGGAAATTTCACTGCGGATATTGCCGCTATACGGCCTGACCAATTTGATGATGTAGGTTTCTTCCAGAATAAACAGATATTTCTCCACGGTCGCCCTCGCCAATTTGCAGGTCGCGGCCAATTCGTTGGTATTGACCAATTGCCCGCCCTGCGCGGCCAGCACTTCCAAAAGCTTGTTGAAGCTTTCCACGTTGCCGATTCCGCCGATTTCGGCAATGTCTTTTTTCACATAAGTGTCAATAATTTGCCAAAGCCGCTTTTCCTTTAAATCAATTTCATCCGTGAGCGTAATCTTGGGATATCCTCCGAAGAGAACATATTCTTTGTAAAATGATTTCAATTCGGAAATTTTCTTTTCGGTAGCGGCCGCCGCTGGGTCGTAATAATAATTTTTAAACTCCAAATATTCCAAAAAGGACAGATTGAAAATTTCAAAATTAAACGTTCTTCCGGCCAAAGAGTCTTTAAATTTGCTTTTAATGCCAAAGCTGGACGATCCGGAAACAATCAACTTGATGTTTTTGTGATGATCGGCGACCAATTTCAAAAACTCCGAAGGATTTTGGAGATATTGAATTTCGTCTATGAAAACCGCCACCCTGTCCCCATGAGCAGGGAAGCGCCCCTCCTCTTTCAAGAGGGTTATGAATCCATCGGTGCCGGCATCAAGAATTTTCTTATATCTTGAATCTTCAAGATCAATGTAGTAGCATTTCTTTTTTGATTCGGACAGATGATTTTCCAGCCACGCCATAATTGAAGTTTTCCCCACTTGGCGGGCCCCGTGCAAAACGATTATTTCGTCAAGATCAATGGTTTTTAAAATTTCGTCAACAATTTTTCTTTTGTAAAGCATATTTTACCTAAATTTTAGATATGGTTTGATTATAGTCAAACTAAAAGATAAAGCAAGTTTTGCTTTTAGTTGGACAAAAATCTCTCATCTTGCCGTTTTTAAGCAAAAACACCGCAAATTGCAACCCGACTTTACAATAAGAATACCCGGGTTCCAAAGATTCTTAAAGAACAATATCGGATCCCCGTAAAAATAATCAGGCCAGCGGATTTGTTGTTTTTCCGCTCATCGCCAGCTTGATCCTTTTGCCCGCGCAAATCAAAAAATTCGGCGTGGAGGTAAAATAATTTCAAAACCGCCGGAAATTCGGCGGTTTTTTGATTGGAAAAATTTTGCGGCAAAAAAGAAAACTGTGATATAATAACAATATCAAATCATTGAATTTTAGGTTTTGATTTTTTGTTATGAATTTCACCATTCCGCAATTCATTGAGATGGAGTCCAAGATCGTGGGGCCGCTCACTTTCAAGCAGTTCGTGTTCGTCGGCATCGGCGTGACGATATCGTTTTTGATCTATTTTACCGTCGGCAAGGCGAGCATGCCGATGGCGCTGGCGCTGATTATTATCGTGGGCGGAATCGCCGGCGCACTGGCATTCATAAAAATTGACGGCGTTGACATCGTTAAAGTGCTCCAGCATTACGCGGCCTTTGCGATGGCGCCGCGGATATTTTTGTGGCAGGGCTTCAATCTTCCCAACCAGCGCGTGGTGGACCGGGGGACCATTACCTTGCAAAAAGCCCCCACCACGGTCAAAATCGCGTCTTCGCCGAAAAAAAACAACTGGCGGCGCATCCGCGACTATATGGAAACCGCATAGAAAATTAAAAATTTGAAACATGGCGATTCTTTCAACTCAGCAATTTTTGGAAATTGATCAGATCAAAGACGGCATTTTGGTGCTGAAAAACAAGAGCCTGCGGGGGATAATCATGGTAAATTCCATCAATTTCGCCCTGATGGCCGAAGAAGAACAAAACGCCGTCATCGGCCAATACCAGAATTTTTTGAATTCTCTGGATTTTTCCCTGCAAATTCTGGTGCAAAGCCGCAAGCTGAACATCACCAGCTATCTGGACAAACTGCGCGATCTGGAAACGCGCCAGATCAACGACCTTTTGCGCACCCAAATCGTGGAATACCGGAATTTCATCAACGAGATTGTTTCGGGAGGCACGATTATGAACAAGACCTTCTATGTGATCGTGCCCTTCCAGCCAATAATGCTTCCCAGTTTGGCGGGCGCAGGCGGTAAAGACGCGGCGGCCAACCGCGAAAAAATCGCGCGGGCGGCGCAGGAGCAATTTGGACAGAGCAAAACCCAGCTGGCGCAAAGAATGGAATTCGTGGCGCTGGGCCTCCGCCGTTGCGGCTTGCAGTGCGTGCCGCTAAACAGCTTGGAAATCGCCGAATTTTTGTGGAGTACATACCATCTTGAAGATTCGGAACGCGGCTACTATCCGGAAATCCCCCCGGAGTTAATTCAATAGAAGTTTAAAATTGAAACATGGCTTTATTCTCGTCGTCCAAAAAAAAGAAGCGGATGGAATTGCCGGGCCAGGAACTGCAAATGAAAACCATCAACATCCGGGACATTATCGCGCCGTCGTCAATTGTTTTGGCGTCGGATCATTTCAAGATCGGGGAGCGGTGCGGCAAATCGTTTTTCATCTTTTCCTATCCTCGCTATTTGAATTCCGGATGGTTCACGCCGGTGATCAACCTGGACACCCCCATGGACGTATCTTTCCATATCCACCCCATTGACACCGGCACCACGTTGAAACAATTGCGCCGGAAACTCACCGAAGTCCAAGCCGAAATTATGGAACGGCAGGAAAAGGGGCTGGTACGCGATCCGGCGCTGGAAATCGCTTATCAAGATTTGGAAGGACTGCGCGACAAACTGCAGACCTCCACGGAAAGGATGTTCCGGCTGGGAATTTATCTCACCGTCTACGAAAAAGATTTGGCAAAACTGCGGGATGTTGAGACCACTCTGCGGTCAATCTTGGAATCAAAACTGATCTATATCAAGCCGTCGCTCTACCAGCAAAAAGAGGGTTTCGTTTCCACCTGTCCCTACGGAATTGACCGGATACAAACCTACACGCCGATGAACACCAGCCCGCTGTCTTCAACGTTTCCTTTCGTTTCTTTTGACCTTTCCGCCAATGAAGGCATACTCTACGGCACCAACCTGCACAACAATTCGCTGATCCTCTTTGACCGTTTTTCAATGGAAAACGCCAACAGCGTGATTTTCGCCAAATCCGGTTCCGGAAAAAGCTACACCGTCAAACTGGAAATTTTGAGATCAATGATGATGGGGGTGGACGCCATCGTGGTTGATCCGGAAAACGAGTTTAAAACTCTGGCCGAAGCCACGGGGGGCTCGTTTTTGAACGTTTCTTTGTCGTCGCCGTTCCACATCAACCCGTTTGACTTGCCCGATCCGCGGGAAGACGAAAATCCCGCCGACGTCATCCGCTCCAACATCATCAACATCGTCGGGCTGGTGCGCATCCTTCTGGGAGGAATGACCCCCGAGGAAGACGCAATCATTGACCGGGCGCTCACCGAAGTCTACGCCGCCAAAGACATCACGCCGCAAACCGACCCCAAATTATGGGCCGGGCGCACACCGCTGATGCAGGACCTGGAATCGGTTTTGGAAGGAATGGAAGGCGCCGATTCGCTGGTGCGGCGCATCCGCAAATTCACCCAGGGAACATACGCGGATTTTTTCAACCAGCCAACCAACATCTCAATGGACAAGCCGCTGGTGGTTTTCGGCATCCGCGACATGGAAAATGAATTCCGCACCTCGGCAATGTATATTATTATGCATTATATCTGGAACAAGGTGCGCTCCAAATCGCGCAAGCGGATCCTGGTGGTGGACGAGGCCTGGGTGCTGATGCAAAGCGAGGACGGCGCCTCGTTTCTATATGGCTTGTGCAAGCGGGCGAGAAAATACTGGCTCGGAGTGAGCACCATCACCCAGGATGTCGCCGACTTTATGCGCTCAAACTACGGCCAGCCGATCATCACCAACTCTTCCATTCAAATCCTGCTTAAACAATCGCCGGCGACGATTGACGTGGTGCAAAAAACTTTTAATCTCACCGACAGGGAAAAGGGGCTCTTGCTGGAAGCGGAAATCGGGGAGGGGCTGTTTTTTGCCGGACAAAAACACGTAGCCATGAAAGTGGTCGCCTCTTATGTTGAAGACCAAATCATTACCACCAACCCCGAAGAACTGGAAAAAATCAAGCGGGCAAAAGAAGAAGGGCGAAAAAACACGGCGCAAGTGGCCGTCAAGACGGCGGTGCCACCGGAAATCGCCAATCGCGGCGGCGGCCCATCCAAGGAAATTCCGCCCGCAAACAGCGGCGGACCGGTGGCGGCGGAGGGAACAACCCCCGGATAAATCCTCGCCGAAAACAAAGAACAAAAAATCCGCGCTTGAAAACGCGGATTTTTCATTTTTAAAAACGGTTAAGCGGGCTTGACCACCACCCGCCGGTCGGCGTCGCACCCGCGGCTTTCGGTGGCCACATCGCGGCGCGCGGACAACTCCATGTGCACAATCCGCCGCTCGTAAGAATTCATCGGCGGCAGGGAAATTTCTTTGTTTTTCAATGCCGCGTCATCGGCGGTCGAAAGCGCCAGCTGGCGCAAATAATCTTTTCTTTTTTTTAAATAACCGTTAACGTCCACATCAATAAAAACCGTTTCACCGGTAATTTTGCGCGCCATCACCCGCAAAAGATGCCGGAGCGCCTGCAAGGTTTCCCCGTTGGGACCGATAATCGCCGCCGCGTCGTTGGTTTTAATTTCCACCTCCATGGCGCCGGCATCGGAGGCATTGACGGTAATTTCCGCACCGGCATCAATTTTTGCCAGCAAATCCCGCGCGATTTTTTTGATTTCTTCGGGGGTGATTTTTTTGTCGTTCATATTTTTTATCAATTTTTACCGTTTTTTTTCAAAATATAATATTGCTGGCCGACGGAAAAAATCCCGGAAGCAATCCAATAAAGCCCCAGTGCGGACGGCAACGCCCAAAAGATCGCCACCGTTACCGCCGGAAAAACGTAAAGAGTTTGTTTTTGCATCATTTCCGCAAACTGTTCACTCTGGCTTTTTTCTTTCCCGTCGCCGGCGGGAACGGAAGGCATCATCATTTTCGCCTGGACAAATTGCAAAACTCCGGCGGCAACGGCAAACGCCGGAAACGAAGCCGCCAGGTTGATGTGATCCAAAAACATCGGATCCACCGACCCGGGGTTGGGAACAAACCCATAAAGCATCGCCAGCGATTCATCCTTGAATCCGTCCCAGAAAACGCGGTAAAGCCCCCACAAAACCGGAATTTGCACCAGCAGAAGCAAAAATCCGCTTAACGGATTGATCTTGTTTTCCCGCCAAAGCGCCATCATTTCCAGCGCCTGTTTTTCTTTGTCGTCTTTATACTTTTTTTGGATATCTTTCATTTGGGGCTGAATGCGTGCCGTGGCCTTTTGCACGCGGATCGCCTTGGCGGCCAGCGGATAAAGCAATACCCGGATCGCCACCGTAAGCGCGATCACCGCAAAACCGAAATCTCCCAGCCAGTGGTAAAAAAGGATCAATACGTTAAAAAGAGGTTGATAGATCAATGCGTCAAAAATATTCATAAGAGTCGGTTGAAAGCCGAATTAAAGGGATTGCGGCGCCAAGAGGCGGCCTTTCGCCAAAATTTTTTCCATCTCCGCCGCCAGCTCCCGGTAAGTTTTTTTCTCCGCGCCGGGGCGGGCGATGACGGCGCAATCAAAGCCGGGAGTGATCCGCCCCATTAGGGCGGCGGCAGCGGCGCGGAGACGGCGTTTGACCAAATTACGCGCCGGGGCCTTTTTTGAAACCCGCTTGGACACCACAAAACAAAAGCGGGCGGCGGGCAGATCGGTGGCCGCCGCTCGAAGGGACAGCGCCGCCCCGCCGGCGGCGATTTTGCCGGCAAGAGCCCGCTTGATCTCCTTTTCTTTTTTCAGGCGATTCTCCGGCGGCAACATTTTTCTTTGAGAAAATTAACAAAAATCAAACCGAAAGTTTTTTTCTGCCTTTGGCGCGGCGCGAATTCAAAACCCGCCTTCCGCCGACAGTCTTGGAGCGTTCGCGAAATCCGTGAGTTTTGCTTCTCTTTCTTTTTTTTGGCTGATAGGTTACGCTCATATTCTTGATTGGTTATTCCGGAACTATCACGTTTTCATTCTACATCAAAATTCCAAAAAAACAAGGGCAATGGAGACAACCGCTTATTGTCTCACCGCGCGCTTGCCAAAAAAACAAAAATGATGATAAGCTGTCAATAGCGTTTATTTTGATGTTTTATCCACATTTTACCCATACTTTTCCACCCTTTTTCCACCGCGAAAATCGCTTGCCGTTTTGGGTCTTTTGTTTTATAAAGGTATAAATTTCGCCCTGATCTCAAAAATTTTCCGGCAAAACTTGATCCAACCGGAAAAAATTGCAAAAAAAAATCCCGCGATGCGGAATTTGCGGCGACCCCGGCAAAATCAATTCCCGGGTTATAATGAGGCTGTCGGATAATTGATCATCTTGGACAATGGAAACACAAAATGCAAATAACGAAAAAATCTGGCGGGCGATTCTGGCCCAGATACAGTTAAACGTTTCTCCGGCGATTTTTGCGACCTGGTTTAAATCAACCAGCATTATTTCCATAGAAAACGGAGAGGTTAGAATTGCCGTTCCCAATTGTCTGGCCAAAGAATGGCTTGAAAAAAATTCCCGCAAACAAATGATCGTCCTTCTGCGGGAATTTAACACCTCAATCCGGGAAGTTTTTTTCAAAGTTCAACAACCGCCAACCGATAAAAATATTTTTGTGCGGGCGCGCCCGGCCAGCGGCGGGCAATTGGGGCTTGATGAATTCAAATTCAATAAAGAAACAAACTTGAATCCGAAATACCACTTTGATTGCTTTATTGTGGGGCCGCACAATGAATTGGCGCATGCGGCCGCGGCGGCGGCCGCGGAAAAACCCGGGCAAACCTATAACCCGCTGTTTATTTACGGCGGCGTCGGCTTGGGAAAAACCCATCTCTTGCAGGCGATCGGCAACAAGGTCGCCCACGATTTCCCCGAAAAAAAAATCCGTTATGTCCCCACGGAAAAACTGACCACCGAAATCATCAACGCCATCCGCGGCGGCACCATCCAGAACTTGCGCGCCAAATATTTGGACACCGCGGTTTTCATTATTGACGATATTCAGTTTATTTCCGGAAAAGACAAAACCCAAGATGAATTTTTTTATCTTTTCAACACTCTCTACAATAAAAACCTGCAAATCGTCTTGTCGTCCGACCGGCCGCCAAAGGCGATCACTGAACTCTCCAACCGCTTGCGTTCGCGTTTTGAAGGGGGAATGATCGCCGACATTAGTTTGCCGGATTTTGAAACAAGAATGGCAATTTTGAAAGAAAAATGCCAGATTATGAAAATTGATTTTTCCGATGAAATCCTGTCGGCGATTGCCGGCACCATCCAAAATAATGTGCGGGAACTTGAAGGCGCTTTAATTAAAATCGCGGCGCATTTCAAATTAAAAAAAGAACCGCCGACTCCCGAGATCTGCCGGGAAATTTTGGCGGCAATCAACCCGAAAAAAGTAATCGGTTTCAAAAAAATCATCCAGGAAACCGCCACTTTTTATGAAATTAAAGAAAAAGACATTATTTCGGACTCGCGAAAAAAAGAAATTGTCGTCCCGCGGCAAGTGGTGATGTATCTTTTAAGAAATGAAATCAACGCCTCATTTCCTTTTATCGGCCGAAAAATGGGGAACAAAGACCATACCACCGTGATGCACGCCTACAAAAAAATCTCTTCAAAAATAAAAGATGACGCATCTTTCTCGGAAGAAATAAACTTGTTAAAAAATAAAATCTACAGCGCTTGATTTTATTTTTGGGGTGTGTAAAAGCTGTTAATCAACCCCCCAATAAAAACCACAATTAACCGCCGATAAAAAATGGAAAAATAAAAACAAAAAAACCCGCCGGCAGTAAATCACATTTTTTCCACAAATAATTAAACCATCAATACAATTAAACCCGCAATCTTAAAACGAGCTTAATATGATAATTATCCACCATAATAAATAATGATAATATTTAAAATAATTAATAATTAATAATAATTAATAAAAAATGAAAATTAAAATTCCACGGGAAAAAATTAAACAAGCGGTAAATGTGGCGGAAAAAATCACCGGAAAAGACGCCTCACTGCCAATTTTGGGTAATATTATGTTAAAAGCGGAAGATAATTATCTTTCGGTTATCGCCACTAATTTGGAAACCGGAATAATTTGGGATTTATTGGCGAAAACAGAAACCGCCGGCAGTGCGGTTTTACCGGCAGGGATATTTTCCGGTTTAGTTTCTTCGTTACCCGGGTCAACATTATTAATTGATAAAAAAAATGACACCGTTTCGGTGGTTGATGAAAAAACAAAGTCAAATTTAATCAGTTTGGCGCCGGAGGAATTTCCAACACTTCCAATAATTGACGGTGGTGATTATTTTAATGTTCGCGCGGACATTTTTTGTCAAGCCTTAACGCAGGTGGCTAATTTTAGCGGCACATCTTCGGTTAAACCGGAAATAAACGGCGTCTGTGTGGTAATTGAAAACGATAATATTAAAATTGTTGCCACTGACGGTTTCCGCCTGGGGGAAAAGAAAATATCCACTGCCGGTAAGGGGTTGTTGTCTAAAAAATATTCAATCATTTTGCCCGCCAGGGCGGTGCGGGAAATTGTGGCGGTATTTGGTAATTTTCAAAAAAATATCATCGTTTATTTATCCGATAATCAAATAATGATTGATTTTTCGGATGACGATGGCGGCGGCCGGTCGCGGATCCGTTTTATGAGCCGTTTAATTGATGGTGAATTTCCGGATTATCAAGCGATTATCCCCGACGTGCACACCACCCAAATCGGTTTTTTAAAAAAAGAGATTCTCTTTCAATTAAAACCGGCGCAAATTTTCTCCGGGAAAAACAGCGAGATAACGGTGGAAGTTTCGGTAAAAGACAAAGTGGCTAAAATTGCCAGCCGCGCCGCGGACTTTGGCGGCTATGAGGGGGAAACAGGGTTATTGGTGGCGGAGGGGAAGGATATTGCGATTGTTTTTAATAATCGTTTTTTAATTGACGGCTTGTCGGCGATCACTGCCGATGAATGTTTTTTGGGTTTTTCGGGGGATGACGGGCCGGCGCTTTTACGATCAAAGACCGGCGATGATTTTATTTACATAATAATGCCGATTAAGAAATATTGATTTTTTAAATCGGCGGGCCGTTTGATGATTGCCGGCGCGGAGTTAGGGTTTGCTAAAATATTCCAGGGGTTGGCTTGCCAGGATTTTCTCCATAAAGGTGTGGAATATTGGTCCGGCAACCACCGAACCCGGCTCTCCTTTGATGATTGCGTTGTTACTGTTGCCCGCCCATACGCCGGCGGCGATTGAGGGGGTGTAGCCAATAATCCAACCGTCTTTATAGTTACTGGTGGTGCCGGTCTTGACCGCGACCTGATGATTGGGAAAATAAAGCGGCGAATTGGCGCCAAAAATATAGGCGCGGGCGTTGTTATCCGAAAGGATGTCGCTGATGAGGTTGGCGCTACGTTGGCTCAAAACTTTTTGCGGGGTTTTATTGTTTTTGTAAATGGAAAATCCATTACTGTCTTTAATATCAACGATTCCCGCGGCTGGCAGGCGATAACCTTCGTTGGCAAAAATTCCGTAAGCGGAAACCATATCCAGCAGGGTAACTTCGCCGCCGCCGAGCACCAGCGCCAGGCCGTAGAACGACGCCGGATTATTAAGGGTGGAGATCCCCATTTCTTTGGCTTTAGCGATGCTGTCGTTGAGTCCGGCCATTGAATTCAGGACCTGTACCGCCGGCACGTTAAGCGATCCGGCCAGCGCCCGGCGAAGGGTTACCGGCCCCTGGAAGGTGCCGGTGTAGTTTTGGGGGCAATATTCTATTCCCCCCCATTTGCCAAAACACGTGGGGGTGTCATTGACGATGCTG
>Ga0302253_1001400_pt1 | contig 14661 bp, 14 predicted proteins | sample AAG_RA_Trp_MG_FD_193537 | JGI IMG/M metagenome (GOLD analysis project Ga0302253, IMG submission 193537) | Enriched activated sludge microbial communities from anaerobic digester in WTTP, New Holstein, Wisconsin, United States - AAG_RA_Trp | ecosystem: Engineered > Bioreactor > Anaerobic >...
TTAGGAGGATTAAATCCAATGCTGTGGCTTTTTACCAATGCAGGAAATTATTCTATTTTATGGCTGGAAGCACTTAGTTCGGGTTTTATGTGGGCTGGAACAGGAATTATAACTACCAATTTTGTTCTTTCGGTAGCGGAAAAAGGTAGGGAACAGGTTTATTCCGGAATTTATGGAGCTATAACAGGATTGGCAATGATGCTTTCCACCCTTGCCTGTGGCATATTTTATCCTTCCTCACTTACTATTGGTAAAAGAATTTTAGAGCCGGAACAGGTAATTTTCGGAATCGGAGGAATTATGCGCTGGCTAAGTTTTATCCCTTTGCTTTTTGTAGTGGAAAAAAGAAATGTGCCCTTGCCTAAAGCATTACTTGAGTTTGTTAAACCTCATTCCAAAAAATGCTGAGTTTAACTTATTCTTCCTCAAGCGGTTTATTGGCTACTTCTTCAACAGTAACATCAACAACTGGTTCCGCAATTGCTTCGCCTTTAATTTCATGATAGAAAATTGCCCTGGCTGTGTATATATAGCTGCCTATCCACAAAAAACCGATTCCACAAGATAATAATCCCAGTAAAATCCAACCGATAAAGGATAGTTCCAATAAAAAGAGCTCAGTTTTATGACCTTTCATCATTTGGTTACTGGCTAAAATTGCCTCATAAGCTGAAAGTTTGGGATTATCAGCCATTATGAAAAAAGTCATTGAATAGGCATACGAAGCAATGATTCCAGGAATTATCAGCAGTAAAGACCATAAAAAAACATAAATTATGACTAATACTCCAGCCGTTAAACTACGGGTGAAATCTTTAAAACCGGCAAACATCATTTCTACACTAATTTCTTCACCCCGAACCAGTTTCAAAAAAATAATAGCTAATCCTAATGATAAAGGTCCTGCAATAACGAGAGAAACAACTGAACCAAGAATAGGAATTGTAGAAATTCCTAAATTAAGAATTGCTATAATAAGAATTATTAAAGCACAGGGATTGTTCCATTTCCCTTTTAAATACTCTCTGGCATTATAACGAATTTCAGTATAGGTTAGCATAATCACCTCACTTTTTTCTTTATATTTATTATTTTTCATCCCTCATCTGCTGTCAAGTATATTCTACCCTTTATGATTAACTGGATTTTCTTCTTAACATTAGTCCGCTATTTTCAGGGCAACTCAATTTTGCTATCTTATCATATCCAGATTTCTCTTGCCAAAAAAACAGAGCAGGAATACAAGGGAAAAAAATAGCAGGGAGAGAGAAATGACCTATTTATATGTAGTAATCGTGTTTGCGATTCTGATCCTGGCTTTTATTTCCAGAGGAATGATTATCGTGCGTCAGGCAAGTGTTGTAATTATAGAACGCTTAGGTAAATATTATCGGACTTTGGATTCCGGAATTCATATCATTATTCCGATATTTGATAAAACCCGTCCTATTCATTGGCGTTATAATAAAAACGATTTAAGAGGCAATGTAGTTGTTGTTAATAAAGTGGAAGATAGAATTGATTTAAGGGAAAATGTATATGATTTTCCGCGTCAGAATGTTATTACCAGTGATAATGTTTCCATCAATATCAATGCCTTACTCTATTTTCAAATTACAGACCCCTATAAAGCTGTTTATGAAATCGGCAATTTACCTGAGGCAATTGAAAAGCTTACTCAGACCTCCTTGAGAAATGTAATCGGAGAACTTTCTTTACAGGAAACTCTTACTTCCCGGGATGCTATCAATGCCAAATTGCGTGATATTTTAGATGAGGCAACTGATAAATGGGGCGTGAAAGTTAACCGGGTGGAAATGCAAGAAATTTTACCTCCTGAAGAAATTAGAACGGCTATGGAAAAAGAAATGCGTGCCGAACGCGATAAAAGAGCCAAAATTTTACAGGCAGACGGCGAACGCGAATACCAAATAAGGGTTGCCAACGGAGAAAAGCAAGCCCGTATTTTAAGAGCAGAAGGTGAAGCACAGGCAAAAATACTGGTTGCGGACAGCGAAAAGAAAGCTATATTGTTAATTGCGGAAGCAGTGAAAGATACAAAAACTGACCCAGCTCAATTTCAAATTGCCCTTAGATATGTGGAAGCATTTAAAGAGATTGTAAAACAGGGAGACAAAACAGTTGTTTTACCCTACGAATCATCTGCCCTTTTAGGTAGTGTAAAAACGCTGGGAGACATCTTTCATAAATGATTTATTAGAAAAACTAGGCAGCAGGGATAATCATAATGAGTAAATAAGGAAAACTGGTAGCTTAAATTGTCTGAAGACATTGCAGAAGAACTTGATCTTGTTACTTCTTTTAACATCCATACACGCTATCCTGACTATAAATTCGTTTTTTATAAAAAATGTAAAAAGAGTTCACAAACAGGCAAATCTCAATTATAGAGGAACTGTATAGATGGCTACTGTCTCAAGTAGAGAAGAAATAATCAACATCATTGAACATTATGCCGATGAATTAAGAAAAGAAATACACCTGGAACAGCTTTATCTTTTTGGCTCTTATGTTTCAGGGACTGCCAATTCTGATAGCGATATAGATGTTTTGGTTGTCTCTTCTGATTTTTCTGATGATATTATGGAAAACCAAATGCTCTTACGCAGAATAAGAAGGAAGATAGACCTCAGGATTGAACCGCATCCAGTTAAAACAGAAAATTTAGAGCATAGCGTTTTATTTGCTATGATTAAAGACAAAGCTCTTAAGTTGATCTGAGATACTGCCAGTCCGTTATTGAGAGCGGCTATAATTATATAATTACCTTAGGTAGCAATAAGTTAGCTTGCTATATGCGAAAACCGTAACCTTTTTTATGCGGCGCAATATTTCCTGCCAAGTTGAATCTATTATGCTTCTTTAAACAATCTTTAACGACTCCTTAACAAAGTTAAAGCATTGTTAAAGAATCGTTAAAGAGTCGTTAAAGCAATGACCAAGTAACAGTTAGTTAAAAAAAGTCCACTTTTTTTTGAGATTGACGGGTTTACTTGGAAAGTTGTTTTATTACTGATTTCCCAGGGAAATAAGCAATATCATGCAATTCTTCTTCAATGCGCAAAAGCTCATTATATTTTTCTATGCGTTCACTACGGGAAAGAGAACCGGTTTTAATTTGTCCGGTATTTAAAGCAACTGCCAAATCGGCAATAAAAGTATCTCCTGTTTCGCCGCTGCGATGGCTGACAACAGTTGTCCAACCGGCTTTATGAGCCATATTTATGGCATCTATTGTCTCGGTAACGGTTCCGATTTGATTCAGTTTAATTAAAACACTATTGGCAATGTTATCTTTAATGCCTTGGGCAATAATGGCGGGATTAGTAACGAAAACATCATCACCTACAATTTGAATTTTATTGCCTAATTTAGCAGTCATTTTTTTCCACCCGCTCCAGTCATTTTCTGCCAAGCCATCTTCAATAGAGCAAATAGGATATTTGGCAACCATACTTTCGTAATATCTAATCATAGCGTCGCTGTTAACTTTCTTTCCTTCAAACAAATACTTACCTTGTTGAAAGAAACTACTGGCAGCAGCATCAATAGCCAGGTAAATATCTCTACCGGGAATATAACCTGCTGCTTTAATGGCTTCTACAATTACGATAAAGGCCTCTTCGTTGGATGCCAGATTGGGAGCAAAACCACCTTCATCACCAACGGAAGTTACTAAACCGCGTTTTTTGAGAATTGCTTTAAGCGAATGAAACACCTCAGCATTCATTTGTAATGCTTGCTTAAAACTTTTTGCACCCAAAGGCATAATCATAAATTCTTGAATATCAACATTATTATCGGCATGCGCTCCACCATTGAGAATATTACTCATCGGCACAGGAAGCGTATGGGCATTAACACCTCCCAAATAACGATATAAAGGCATATTCAGCTCCATGGCAGAACCCCTGGCAACAGCCATAGAAACCGCTAAAATGGCATTAGCACCAAGTTTTGCTTTATTGGGTGTGCCATCCAGATCAATCATCATCTTATCAATACTACCCTGCATCAGGGAATCCATTCCCAATAACTTATCACCGATAATATTTTCAATATTGGCTACTGCCTTAAGAACTCCTTTGCCTCCATAGCGTTTTTTATCGTTATCACGAAGTTCTATAGCTTCTCGTTCTCCGGTGGAAGCACCGCTGGGAACTGCCGCTCTTACAATAAGATCACTAGCTAATTGGACTTCTGCTTCCACAGTTGGATTTCCCCGGGAATCCAAAATTTCGCGTCCTAAAATGTAAAGGATGTCAGACATTTTATCCTCCTCTTAGTTTTTTTCCTCATATAACGAATGAGGTTTTTTGGCAAGGAAAATCTGAAAATGCAGAACAGGGGAATGATTTATTTCACGCAGATTTCGCAGATTACGCAGATTTTATTAATAGTATTTAGGGATTTTATGAGTCATAAGCACCGTTGAAGCTATCAACCAGGTAAAAAATTACAAAGGTGCTAATTACACCTTACTTTCTTCTCAACCTTCTCAACTATTTTTTCATTTACGATATTCATACCGAGTTTCATATTTCCATCTATCCGCTTTAACCACTTGTAAAATAATTATCTACAGTGCTTGTGGCGCATAGAATATACACAAGCCAGTTTGTGTTGCATAAAACGCTAAATATGCAGCATAATGTCTATAACCTCTTTGTTTATTGCTGGTTATAGATTTATTTCACAATGTTATAAAGAGCTTTAAACCTAAACAATCCTAGCATTTTCAATATTCATTTTCGCCTGTTTCCCTCTAAATTACAAAAAGGGGCTTCTCCGCATTGGAAAAGCCCATTTCTTTATTTTAGACGGGATTATATTAATACATATCACCCATATTAGGATTGGGCATCGGCATTGGGGGTTCGGGTTCTTTAATATCTGTAATAATGCATTCCGTAGTTAACATTAAGCCCGCAATGGAAGCAGCATTTTGGATAGCTGAGCGAACAACCTTGGCGGGGTCAATAATGCCAGATTTAAAGAGGTCTTCAAATTGTCCATTAGCAGCATTGAATCCCATGTGAATATCGCGGAAGTTCTTTAGTTTTTCAACAACCACTGCGCCCTCTTCACCAGCGTTGGCAGCAATTTGATAGGCAGGTTTTTCCAGTGCTTTAGCCATAATGTCCACAGCCATTTTTTCTTCAAAGGATAAGCCCTTCAGCTGTTTGAGAGCTTTTGCAGCTTGGATAAGGGTTACTCCACCACCGGGAACAATACCTTCTTCCACTGCTGCGCGCGTAGCATGCAAAGCATCATCCACACGGGCTTTCTTTTCTTTCATTTCGGTTTCGGTAGCGGCACCGATTCTGAGAACGGCTACTCCGCTGGAAAGTTTAGCAAGGCGTTCTTGCAGCTTTTCTTTATCGTAATCGGAAGTGGTTTCTTCAACTTGGGCTCTAATCTGTTTAATTCTTCCCTCAATTGCTTCAGGATCACCAGCTCCTTCACGAATAGTAGTGTTTTCTTTTTCTACGATTATCTTTTTGGCGCGTCCCAAATCGCTCATTGTGGCGCTGTCAAGTTTGCGTCCCATTTCTTCCGAAATTAAAGTAGCTCCTGTAAGCACGGCAATATCTTCCAGCATTGCTTTGCGGCGATCGCCAAAACCGGGTGCTTTAACAGCAACTACATTCAGAACTCCGCGCAATTTATTCACTACTAGGGTAGCAAGAGCTTCACCTTCAATATCTTCTGCGATTATAAGCAGAGGGCGTCCGGTTTGAGAAACTTCCTGCAGAATAGGAAGTAATTCTTTCAGTGCGCTTATCTTTTTGTCGTAAAGCAAAATAAAAGATTCTTCCAGTTCTGAAATCATCTTTTCCGCATTAGTAACAAAATAGGGTGAAATATAACCACGGTCAAATTGCATTCCTTCCACTTTTTCCATTCCGGTATCAATGGATTTTGCTTCTTCAATATTGATGATACCTTCTCTACCAACGCTATCCATAGCTTCTGCAATCAGAGCTCCGATTTCTGGATCGTTATTAGCAGAAATAGCGGCAATTTGAGCAATTTCTTCACTGCTTTTAATTTCCTTGCTGAATTCTTTAATCTTATCCACGATAACTTTCGTTGCCTTTTCCAAACCGCGTTTCAGATACATTGGATTAACGCCAGCGGTTACATGTTTCAAACCCTCTTCAATAATTGCCTGTGCTAAAATTGTAGCTGTAGTAGTTCCGTCGCCAGCAGTGTCATGGGTTTTTTCCGCAACTTCTTTACAGAGCTGAGCGCCCATATTTTCGTATTCTCCTTCCAGCTCAATTTCTTTGGCTATGGTCACCCCGTCGTTTGTGATTGTGGGAGAGCCAAATTTTTTGTCTAATACAACATTTCTACCCTTAGGACCAAGGGTAACTTTTACGGCATCAGCCAGTTTATCCACACCGTTTTTCAAACTTGTGCGGGCTTCATGGGCATACTGCATTTGTTTTGCCATCTTGTTTTCCTCCATAATATTAGTATTTTAGTTTTGGTTTCTTAGCAGTCAATACTTATGAGTGCTAATATTATAATAGCCGAAATTCTGTCAAGCGCAAATTAAATTTTTATGTTTTGATTGCCTTTATCTTATCCAATTCTCCAGTGTTTTCGGGCTAATAATCATAGTTTTATCTACCTCATAATTTTCCCGAAATGTTTTAGAAAAGGATACCTTGCGCCGAGGATTCCATTTTATTTCATAAGCCGAAAATACATTGTTTTCTTCTTCAAGATAATCAATTTCCTGCTGTAAAGTAGTTCTCCAGAAATAGGAATGCACATTCAAACCGTGATTAGCGAGGTATTTTTGGCGTTCGCTAACGACGAAATTTTCCCACAATGCTCCTACATCAGTTCGGGAATTGATTTCATTGAAATTGTTAATCACAGAATTAAGAATGCCATTATCCCAAAAATAGACCTTCATTCCTCGTTTAATTTCATTGCGCAGATTTCTTTTTAGAGCGGGAAGACGGTGAATAATAAATGCCTTTTCCATCAGGTCTATATATTTTTCCACGGTCTGATTATCTGCTCCCACTAATTGAGCTATTTCGTTATAGGAGACCTCATTCCCCACTTGATAAGCCAGTGCTCTGATGATTTTTTCCAAAATTGGGGGTTTCTTTATCTGTCCTAAAAGGAAAAGGTCTTTGAATAGATAACTATCGGCAAGTAATTTGAGTAACTCTTTTTCTTCAGAGGGTTTTGTAACTATTTCAGGATAGTAACCATAAATCAAGCGCTGCGGAATTAATCTGTTTTCTTCCAGTAATCCATTATGAACGGTCATTTCTTCGTAAGCCAAAGGGTAAAGCTGATATTGGTATATTCTTCCGGTTAAAGGTTCTTTTATTTTCCCTGCCAGGTCTAAGGCAGAAGAACCACTTGCAATTACTTGAATTTCAGGATAGTTATCTACTAAGAGCTTAATTGCGAGGCCAATATCATTTAAGCGCTGAGCTTCGTCTATAAAGACAATTCTTTTATTACCAATCAAGGACTTAAGACGGGAAGAAGTTATACCCTCAAAAATATCTCTTACATCTGGTTCATCACCATTAAAAAGGAAATACTCATTGGAATAATCCTGCAGAAGGTAATTAATTAAAGTGGTTTTGCCACTTTGCCGCGGACCTGAAATAATTATTGCCTTTCCCCTAAAGAAGTGCGCTTTAATCTGTTCAGTAATATATCGGGTTATCATATTTACCTCTCTGATGTTAGATGAGCAATATTCTTTGTTTATGCGGGGCGGCAAATCTGTCAAGCAAAAACGGCTGATATTGCGATTCAAATCGCATAATATTATAATAATTTGCGATTTGAATCGCAATATATGAGGTTAAGGTAGTAATCCAAAATGGACAAAGTGAACGGATTTTAGTCGTAAATCCGGGTTATTTTTGGGTTAGTTTCAGCAGTTCCTGATAGAGTTGATTGATATCCTCTTCGGCAATTACCTGATCGTATTCGCTATCTTCAAGTTCTTCGGTTAAATCAAAAGCGGTTTCCAGAGCCCTCAGGGCATTTTTATAGTCCTTTAGTTCATAGAGGGTTTTCGCATACCAGAGGTAGGCATCGTAATGTTCTTTATTGGTTTCAATTGCCATTTCCAGGGATTTTTTAGCGGCATCATACTTTCCGCTTTTAAAGAGTGCTTCTCCTTTATGACGCCAGGGGCAGCTCCATTTTGGGGTTGCTTCGTTCAAAAGGTTATAAATACTTATGGCATCGGCATATTTATCCCTTTCCAGATAAAGATTAGCCAGGGCAAAGCGTTCGCCGGGTTTTAGGTTATCCATATCCGCTTTTGCCAAATCCATCAACCGCAAGGACTCCAAGTTACTGATATAGGCAAGATTTAGTTTTGCCTGCATTCCGCTATTATCTTCTTTATCAATTTTAAGGAGATAATTAACTGCCTGCTGATAGGTCTCCAAATTTTGATTTTGCAAGTATAAAGTTACTGGTGATTCCTGTGCGAGGCAGAAGTTCAGAATAAGTAACCCCAGAGTTATCAAAGATAGCTTTTTCATTATATTGTTCCTTTTTATTCGTAGCGGCAAAGATATGCTGTCTGTTCTTGAACTTTTATGAGGAATTTTTGCTGTGCGGGAACGGTGAATGTTTCACCGGCAAGAAAGTCCTGCCAGTTTTCATTGCCTGGTAGTTGGACTGTTAATTTTCCTGAAATAACGGTCATTCTTTCAATTGTATTAGTGCCAAATTCAAATTCTCCGAGGTCCATCACTCCAGCAGTGAAATTGCCGTATTCGTTTTGAAAAGCGATGGATTTGACATTACCGGCAAAATATTCATTTGTTATTAGCATCTTTATCTCCCTTTAGAGTTCTTAATTATAGAATACTATTCTTTATAGGATAAAGCTTAGCGAATAAAAAAATGGCTCCGGAAGAGGGGTTCGAACCCCCGACCTAGTGGTTAACAGCCACCCGCTCTACCGCTGAGCTATTCCGGAACAAGTTTCAAGGATACCTAATCTTTTCAGCCGTGATTTTTGTCAATCAGAATTTTTTGATTTGGTATTCTCGTCATTTGCGTCGGGGCTTATATTTCATCCTGGCATTTTATTCGCCGGTTTGAAAACCGTCGTTAGTATGTGTCGTTCCTACGGAACTTTTTTTCCTGCTATGGGTTGCTGAACTCCGATTCGGCAAATGCCGGTTAGCATACTTTTTTCAAAGGACTGCGTCTTTTTTGGCAAATCGGAATTTGCCAACCCATTAACTGTTTTGCATTCCCGTCTTTTGCGTCAGGGTTTTATTTAATCCTGGCATTTTGTTCGCCGGTTTGAAAACCGTCGTTAGGATGTGTCTTATAAATCTTATAAATCTATAAAATCCTATTCACCTCATACCTATTATCTTTGTGGTTGACGAGGATGTCAACCATCCTGTGTTTCTGGTTGACGGGGATGTCAACCTACCGGGAGTTTGGATTGACGAGGATGTCAACCATCCTGTGTTTCTGGTTGACGGGGATGTCAACCTTCCGGAGGAACGACCTCTTTTGCCTTGAAGAAAACGCTGGTAACCAGTTCAATAATGAAGCCGTATAAAATTCCTAAAGCCCAGGTCAGAAACAATATTCCCCATTTACCCATACCTGCAATTGGTTGAGCCATAGCACTTAAAGAGAAAGGCAATCCTACAATCAGTCCCATCAGTAAGCCGTGTAAAAGCCAATTAATTTTGCAGGCACTGATACCTATAACAAAACCAATCAACACGCGGCTCACGAAAATATTGGCAAGCACTTTTTTCGCTAAGGGTTCAGGGCTTACTGCTCCGGCTATTAAACAGGCAATAATCCCTAATATTATCCCCGTTAAAACGGCGATGTAAAAACGCTTGGTAGTCATATTAACCTCCCATTGCTGTGTTATTTATATAATAATGCAAAAGAAAGAATAAAGCAAATAATATTTATTACAGCAGGAGAGTATTATTAGGGTAAGTTCTTTATCTTTTAGTTAATATCCAATCTAACTTAGGTTTAAAATAATAGTCATTCTTCCGAAACAGCAATTTCCAGGATGAGGTCTTCCTTATCTTTTTTGGTATCAGCTATTTTATAAGCACTCAAAATCAATTCTGCTGTTTCTTCTGCCTCGTTTTTATGGGCGCAATGAATTTCTCCAATTTTATCTCCGCTTTTAATTTCATCTCCAATTTTGGGATAGAGCAAAGCACCGGCTCCGTAATCAAGAGTATCGGTTACTTTTTTTCTGCCTGCTTTAATCTGCACTAAGGCATAGCCAATAGCCCGGCAGTCAATTTTATGCACCCAACCGCTTTGTTTAGCAATAATTGGATAAATTACCGGGGAGGAAGCAAAAAGTGAATAGTCCTCCAGGACTTTTGGTTCTCCGCCTTGAGCAATAATTATTTCCTGCAGTTTTTCCAGTGCTTTTCCGTTGGCAACGGCTTCGTCAATCAATGTTTTTGCCTGTTCAAAGTCCTTTGCCTTTCCAGCGCTGATGAGCATCTGAGCGGTTAAAACAGTAGTAAGTTCATAAGTATCGGGTAAATAGTTTCCTTTTAAGTATTCAATTGCTTCCATCATTTCCAGAGCATTTCCCACGGCGTTTCCCAAAGGAGAATTCATATTAGAGAAGACCACGGTAACTTTTTGACCGAAGCTTTTTCCTGTTGTCATCAATAATTCAGCCAGTTCTTTAGCTTTTCTGATATTGGGCATAAAAGCACCGCTGCCTATTTTTAGGTCAATCACCAGGTGCTTTGTTCCTTCAGCGATTTTTTTGCTCATAATGCTGGCAGTAATTAATCCAGGACTTTCCACGGTAGCGGTTACATCTCTTAAGGCATATAATTTTTTATCGGCAGGAACAAGTTCTGAGGATTGCCCTGCTAAAGCAAATCCGTGGTTTTTCACCAAGGCCTTGAATTCCTGCAGAGAAAAGGAAGTTCTAAACCCCGGAATGGATTCCAGTTTATCTAAAGTCCCTCCTGTATGTCCTAAGCCGCGTCCCGAAATCATTGGTACCAGCAAACCCAAAGAAGCAGCAATTGGAGCCAGCATCAAGCTGATTTTATCGCCTACGCCTCCAGTGGAGTGTTTATCGGCAACCGGCAGACAATTATCAAAATTGATTGTGCCTCCGGATTCAATATAGCACTGCGTTAAAGCGGCAATTTCTTCAGAGCTCAAGCCCTGCAAAAAGCAAGCCATCAAAAATGCGCTCATTTGGTAATCGGCAATTTCGTCCTTCAGATATCCTTGGACTAAATAGGCAATTTCCTCTGCAGCAAGAGCATAGCCATCGCGCTTTTTAATTAAAAGTTCCACGGGATTTTCTTCTTTCATAGTTATAACCTCTAACTGGTAACGAGTTTAGAACGAATGTAACCGCTGAAAATATCCATCGCCCAAACAATTAAAGCAATCAACCACATTATTAAACCTACATTTTTCCAGGCAAGCATTTGCTGCTGTTGATATAGTGCCAAACCAATTCCACCTCCGCCAACAAAACCTACCACCGTAGCCATTCGGATATTCATATCCCAGCGGTAAATGGTAAAAGCCAAATAGGGAGATAGAATTTGGGGTGTAACTCCAAAACGCCATACCTGTAAAGTTGAGGCACCCGTTGCTTTGATTGCTTCCACAGGACCGGGGTCAATATTTTCAATCTGTTCGCTGTATAATTTTATCAGAGCAGCGATGGAATGTATCCATAAAGCGAGCATTCCGGCAAAAGGACCGATGCCTACCCAAACGCAAAAGATTATAGCCCAAACAATTGCCTCAATACTTCTGAAAACTGTGGAAATAGTGCGGATAATAAAATAGATAATCTTGCCGATAACGGAATGGAACATCAGATTTTTGGCAGCAAAAAAGGAGAGCACAAACGCAAAAGGAATAGCAAAAACGGTAGCCAGTAAAGCCAAATAGATGGTTTCTACCAAAGCGCTAAGCATTGGGACAAGTTCTTTCAAATTCGGACTGAAAATGCCTTTAAGGATGGAACCGGTATTGGCTGCCTGGGTAAAAAAAGCAACCGGTTTTACATCTACAATCACCCAAGCCATAATAAAGGTTATGCCGATTACTATTGCCAGCTCTACTTTCCAGAACCAACCGCTAACTTCAGGGATGGTTATTTTGGCTGCTATGTTATTCTTGCTTAGTGAAATAAGAATAGCTATAAGCAAAGGAACAAGAAAGATAATATAGCTGCTTGCGGAAATACTGAATATCCGCAATAAAAACCAGCAGATACAGGCAAAAATATATAGCCAGAGGGCATATTCAATACCCAAAAATTTCATCTTCTTTAACATAGGACAATATTTAGATACGGATTTATCCAGTCAAGGAAAAAAGCCGAAGAGTAGTTAGTGAACGGTAGCAACCTTCATCTTTCGTCATCTTTTCTATTCTTGCTTGCTGGTTTTGTGTTCCTCTAATAATTCTTTAACGCTTCCTTAACGCCGTTAAGGCATTGTTAAAGAGTCGTAAAATCTGCATAAAAGTCACGAGTAAGGAAAAGGCAGAAAAGATTCAGTGTTGAATATGTAGCTAAAGCTTTTAAACTATCCTGTCTATCAGCCATCGCAGGAGGAATAAGTAACTTTTCACCATAGCAGAAATGGCATCCTAACACTTGCGCACAAAACACAGCTTCCGGTGATAAAAGTTGACTTTTTGCCAAACTCGTTTATTTTATCTATTAAAAAGTAGTTGTGACCTTACAAAGAAAAAGGTTGACTAACCTGTTGGAGAAAAAAATGTGTCATCAAGTGGTTAATAAAATGCTTTCAGATATCCGTAAACAAAGAGAATCCGGTTTAATAATAAATCGGGCTGTGCTTATCATTTTCTTCCTTTATATATTTTCCTTTGCTTGTAGCGCTATCTTTGCCCAAGAGAAAAGTGAAGAATATTGGGAAGTTAAAAATTGGCAAGAACCCGGAGATGCCATTCCTTTTAAGGAACTGGTTTTAAAAGACGAGGTATATTTTTATAAGAACAAACCCTTCACCGGTATTGCGATAGAACGCTATGCCAATGGCGGTTTACAGCGAGCCGTAACTTTTGCCGAGGGAAAACAAAACGGGCAAATGCTGATGTGGTATCCTGATGGCAACCCTCAAATGAGCGCCTATTATGTGAATGGTTATTTACAAGGTCGCTTTTTGGGTTGGTATGTTAACGGCAATGTGATATATGATTTGATGATTAACAAAGGAACTTACGCCAGTGATAATCTTCTGGATGAAGATGAAACCAGGGCAAGTTCCGAGGTGGAACAAGGAGAAAGAGAAGGTCCTGATAATGACCAAAGTAAAGAGTAAAAACAATTATCTGGCTAAGTTTCTGGAAATGAAACAGCAGGGTGAAAAAATCTGTATGCTTACTGCCTATGACTATGCGATGGCAAAGTGCGTATCCGCTACTTCCGTAGACCTTATTTTGGTAGGAGATTCTTTGGGAATGGTAGTTTTGGGCTATGCGGATACTCTGCAGGTTACTTTGGAAGATATGATTGAGCACTGTTCAGCTGTCCGTCGGGGAGCTCCCGATTCCTTTATTATAGCTGATATGCCCTATTTAACTTATCATCTTTCGGAAGAGCAGACCAGGCAAAATGCCGCTGAGCTTATCATTCAGGGCAAAGCTGATGCCATTAAATTGGAAGGTGGTTCTGGCACCAGGGTGCAAGCCATCAAAGCGATTGTAGATATGGAAATACCAGTTTGTGCACACTTGGGTTTAACTCCTCAATCCATTCGTAAATTTGGCGGTTATCTGGTGCAGGGGAAAAAACCCGAACAACAAGAGGAACTTCTTAACCAGGCAAAAGAAGTGGAAAAGGCGGGTGCCTTTATGCTTGTTTTGGAAGGCATTCCGGAACTTTTAGGCAAAGAAATAACAGAAGCAGTAAGCATTCCTACTATAGGCATCGGAGCCGGAAGATATACTGATGGTCAGGTTCTGGTTTATCACGATTTACTTGGCTATTCGGATATGCAACCTAAATATGTTAAGCAATATGCAAATTTGAATAATGACATCAAAGCAGCGATAGAATTATATGCACAAGAAGTGAAAAGCCGGGCTTTCCCCGCTGCGGAAAATATATATTTCCCCATTACTTAATTTTTTATATTAGGATGAAGTCATTTAGTAATTCCTTAAAAATATCCTGTTAGCACCAGAATGATAAATGGCGTCTCATTCAATAAATGATATAACCGAACAATAAAGAAGGATAAGAAAATGCCGAAAAAAGTAAATACTTCCGAAGCAATGAGTGCGGAAGAAAAATTGAATGCCTTAGCTAATTTGAAGGAGCAACTGGAAGATAATTTTATCTCCCTCGGTCAGCTACTCTCTGAAATCAGGCGTTCCAAACTATATCTCTATAAAGGGTATGAGAATTTCAAGGACTTTGTGGAAACGGAATATCAACTTTCCGGAACAATGGCCGGAAAACTGATGTCTGTTTTTGAGCTGTTCATTGAAGAGATGGATATAGATGAAGGCGAAGTGAAGGAAATCGGTTTTGATCGCCTGCAGGTTATTAAACCTTTTATGAAAAATGCGGACTGGAATGTGCGCGACGAATGGGTTCATAAAGCC
>Ga0302253_1001401_pt1 | contig 14660 bp, 14 predicted proteins | sample AAG_RA_Trp_MG_FD_193537 | JGI IMG/M metagenome (GOLD analysis project Ga0302253, IMG submission 193537) | Enriched activated sludge microbial communities from anaerobic digester in WTTP, New Holstein, Wisconsin, United States - AAG_RA_Trp | ecosystem: Engineered > Bioreactor > Anaerobic >...
GTTTAAAGTTTTTGACGTCATCCTTTAGTGACTCGTGGTTTTTAACTATTTCAGTCTGTTTGTCGATCAAATCTCTACTTAAACTACTTAGCGCTTCTTCTAGCGATTTGATCCGTTCATATGGTTGAGCATCTTCCTTGCTTTTGCCAACAGTCTGATTGGAAATGATCTCGGAAGAAGTCGCTCCTGATTGTAGTTTAACTGTCTTTTTACTCATACTTCACAGCGTTAATCTCCTCAACGTATGTTTTGTTGTTTTTTTCTATTTCAACAATAAACGCCTCTATAATATCCCACTTCCAGCCATCTTTTACAGTCTCTGGAAAGGTATTTACATCAAATTCACATATTATAATTTTCGAGTTTGTTTCAGTATCTACGGCACCAGTAGTTAAAGTTTTAGACTGATTTACGCTTACAGTTGTTTCATTCAATTTTAAGGTTTTCCTTTCCAATCCTCTGATCAAATTTTCTGCATCTTTTGAGGTGCTAAAAAAAGCCTGATTGCCGATAAAAGTATTTAGAATTTTATTCGGATCTTGATCTTTCTTATCAGCTGAACGGATAACACACCCAATGTCCTTTAAGGCTATGGAACGTCTCTGCAGTTGCTCGAAAACATTTTTAATAATAGGTTTCGCAACAGAACTTAAAAAATTGGTATCATTTGTTTCATTGGCAATAACTGTGATATCAATCCGATTCTTCGAAAATTGAATTTCATATTCATCATCCTGCAGTAAAAACATGAAGGGGATATCGCCAGGAACATCTCTTGGAATAGGAAGAATACTAGGTTTACCTGGTACAGTTTTAATTATTTCAGCCAAGAAATCTGCCCTCGCATTCTCCTCAAGAGAAAAATTTTGTGGAAAAAAAACGAATTGTGCATTTAATGGTTTTAGATTGGCCATATATCAAGTAAGTAATTATTAAATTCCTTTCGTGCTTGCTATCATTTTAACGATTTCCTTTCGCTCGATTGTGAGTCTTGCACAACATCTCGCAGTTTTTAATGTCACTTTTACCGCCTTTACTCCAAGCCGCCACATGATCAGCATCCATGTCATTTAAACTCCAGATCTTTTCTTTATTGGCATCATGCCCAAGAGCACAGAGCGGACAGTTCGATTCTTTTTTCTTCTCAGCTTTAGCTGTTTGCTCTTTATACACTGATTTTTTGGTTGCATCATCAAAAACTCTCACATCAAGCAATTTTGTGTCAGTAGAGCCTCCTAATATAAATTCAAAAACACCTTTACGATTCTTAACATAAGGATCAGCGTAAAGATTCTGTACTTCCTTTGAAACTTTGGCAGGATCATATGCTTTTTTGTGATATGCCTCGTACAACCTACCCCATTCCAATCCGCGCATCTCATTTTCCACATCACTAAACACACTGGAGACCCAATCAATCACACTCGTGAAATATTTTTTAAGTTCATTAATATTTTTATCAAAACGATGGCTGCTCATATAATCACCGATGTTGCCTTTACTTACCCAGTCCAATGCACATTCCAGGAAATCTTGTCGGTTTGCACTGCCTGATACATATGCACTCCATTTCTGAATATTGGCGTTTTGGCTATTGCTAAATTCCTCCTTACAGAGTGTTACAAACGGCCCAGAATATACGGCATTCAATAACTCTTGATCATTAAGCGGAACACCGGCGATATTAATAGTTCTAAACCACTCTTTTATCTCACTTTCAGTACCTTCACATTCATAAATGAGCAGTTTCGTTTCCAATATCTTGGCTTTCTTGTCTTTTGCCATGCCTCCAAAATACTGTTCCATGCCATTTTCATCTTTGATAGCAAATTTGTCAGTCACAAAGCGCCCAACGCTAGTGATACGCTGTTGTCCATCCAAAACTTCCAGATTGTCATCACTTACTTTATTAAAGTAAATTAACCCTATTGGGTATCCTTTGAGTATTGATGCAATAACAGCAACCTCTCTCTTTCCACCATCAGAGGCATATATATAGTTACGCTGATATTCCGGCTGAATGGTAAGCGTCCCAGACAAGCCAAATAGTCCTTTACCTTCCAGCTCGTTGTAGACGAACCCTTCACAGATATCTTTGACAGTGATAGCAGTTTTTAAAGTTGTTTTCATAATATATTCTTATGTTTAATAATAATTCTTCTGTAAACAGGCTTTCCATTTAAATCAGGACCTCTACCTCTCCAATTAGGATATTGCAATCTATGATCATCCATTCCTAAAATCTCAAATTGTTCAGGGTTGTATTTATCTAAAAAACTAATCGGCACTCCCATTGCACCACGGTAATCGCTAGGGATGGCATCCGTAAAAGGTACCTCTATGGCATCATAATTGTCGTATGCGTCATACGTTTTTTTACCTTTAATTTCCTTGTGTTTGCTGTATTTCAAATTGTCTTCCATGGTCATTAGCGGCAAAGGTTGATGACGACGGCCGTGGTCTAGATTAGTAAGCCACAAACAATTATTAGTAGCGACAATTCTATCCCCATTCTCATCTATTCGGGCTTCTGTTCCATACAGGTCATATGATGAAGGGACAATAAACCCAGAAATCCATCTTCCCATTCCATTACCAAGCCATGCTTCGTTATTTTTAATTTTTTGAAATATTTCCTTGTATGTTATGCAATTGATATTGCCGATAATCAAAAACTTTTTTTTATAATCAAAAAGTTGCTTAACATATTCTCGAAACAGACTGAATGGAGGGTTTGTCACTACTATGTCTGATTTTTTTAGGAGATTTATACATTCATCACTGCGAAAATCACCATCACCGTCTAATGGTGCCCATTCGTTATTCCTGTTTTGCTTTAATTGCTGGGCAACATCCTTCAAATTAAACTCTCCATTACCGTCTATATCATGTACTTCATTGATAATAAATTTATTGGCTGTTACCTTTGGACGACCTTTTGATTCTGTAAGAGTTTTATCATCGCCAAATAAGGCCAGTTGAGTGTTTGCAACAGGAGATGGTTTGTAGCTTGTGGTAATAAGCTGCTTCAGTCCAAGTTTATTGAAATTGAGCACGAAATAGCGAAAAAAATTGCTCTCGAAAGGATCGTCGCAGTTGCAATACACTATTTTAGTTCGGAACGTATTAGGGTTGTAATCTAAATATTTCTCAATTTCTTTTTGAATATCGATGTATTGAGTATAAAACTCATCATTCTTTGCCCGTTTCGCATTTGTAAGATTTTTTGCTGATGCTTCTCTAGCCATATTTATTGTGTTAATTCATCAAGTGTAACCTCTAACCCAGCGGCAATTTTCTTCACAGTATCAAGCGTTGGGTTGGTTACAGTGTCCGACTCTATTTTAATCAAAGTCGGATATGGTATATTTGCCTTCTTTGCGAGCTCATCTTGCGTCAAATCCTGCTTTGCTCGCCAAGCCCTGATTTTTTGCCCGATTGTTTGTTCTTTGGTCATAAAAGACATGTAATCTATGGTTAGTTGTATTGTATCGCTTTCATAATATTTTACAAGAGTTTTGCCCCACGTTCGAACCCCAAACCAAAAGGTCTTTTCCCTCTAATCCAAGCCACGAAATTTTCAAACTTTTCTCAAATCAACCAAATGGTCTCCCCAAAGTTCGAACCGCATACACATCAATAAAACCGCAAACTTATACAGGAACCGAAGCAACTTTTCACAAAACAAAAATCCCTCCGATTAGGAGAGATGTTTGATGGTGGACCCTAGGAGACTCGAACTCCCGACCTCGGCAATGCGAATGCCGCGCTCTACCAACTGAGCTAAGGGCCCCCGTTTTCAAAAACACCGCACAACTTTCTACTCCCCTTAAATTCTAACTTCAAGTCCCCTCTTTAAACAGACAAATCCCCCTCCTAGCAGCAATCATCAGGATTATACCCTGGATCCATTTTCTTTAAACGCCTTAAATGGCTTTCTGCTCCTTCAAATTTGCTATTTATAAATGTGTCAGTAATTTTCTGCGCCGTAGGCTGATCAACCAGATGGCTACCCAGGCAAAGGATATTGGCATCATTATGCTCCCTGGCCATCTTTGCCATAAGTTCACTGGTGCAATCAACGGCGCGGATACCTTTATATTTATTGGCGCTAATCATCATCCCAATCCCCGTTCCACAGACTAAAATTCCCAGGCCTCCGCCTTCTTCGGAAACTTTTTCGGAAACCTCACGGGCAATATCAGGATAGTCAACTTCTTCACCATTAAAACAACCCAAATCAACCAGTTTTAAATCCTTTCCCTGTAAATAGGCTTTAAGGGCGTTCTTCATTTCAAGACCTGCATGGTCGCTTCCCAAATAAATATTCTTATCCATCAAAAACACAGGTTAAAAAATAATTCTCCTCCATTTTACCTTATTCATGTACTTTTTTTAACCCCAAATTTCACCTTTCATCTCCGATTAAAAAGCCCTGGAAACGTTTCCAGCCACTTTGTTTCTTATGGAATTTACGGACTGGTTAGCCCGGGCGCGCTCCATCTTTCTGCATTTTTTCTTAAAGCGATCCAAAAAACCTTTCAAATACTTTTTAAAATCCCGGGTCTCCGTTACGCCTCTTACAACTTCCTGGGGATTATCATAGTACAAAGCCAGAAAATCGGTATCAAGGATCTGTCCGCATTTGCCCCTGAACCACCTGTGATACCTTTCCCCAAGCACGTTAATAACATAAGTCACATAAAAATCTTTATCATAACCGGGAACCTTTTTGCCCATATAATCGGCCAGATAATTAACCATCTGCAATTGCATAGCCATACGCAAACCCATCGACTCCTGTAATGGAAGGCCGCTGGCTTCTGGTAACGCACTACTCCTGTTTTTATCCACCATACAAATCCTATCTTAACTTTCAGACAGTCCAAAATACTGGACAATTCTATCAGCAATGCTGGCCGAAGTTAAGCCATATTTTCTAAACAGATCATCCACCTTGCCCGATTCCCCAAACCCATCAATCCCCATAGCTAAAAGCTTTGCCGGATAACGCTCCGCCAGAACCTCCGCCACCGCCGTTCCCAGTCCCCCGTTGATACTGTGATCTTCCACGGTCACCAGATGATTAACAGACTTGGCGCACTCCACCACCAGATCTTTATCCAAAGGAGCTATCGACGACATGTTAACCACCATCACCGAAATTTCCTGCCTTTCCAGCATCAGCGCGGCATCCAAAGCCATATGCAAAGCAACGCCATAGGCAAAAATACACACATCATTCCCGGGCTTGTAGATATGCCCTTTGCCTATCTGAAACACATGGGCATCATCATATAGATCCGGTAATGGCGCCGCCGCCAGTCTGATATATGACGGCCCGTAATCTGAAAACATCACATCAACCATTTTCCTGGTTTCGGTGGCATCGGCAGGACATAACACTTTCATGTTTGGGATAGAGCGCATCAGCGCGACATCTTCCAGCGCCTGGTTAGTCGCCCCCTCATCACTATTTAACATACCGGAACGCATACCAGCCACTTTAATATTAAGGTTTGGATAACAAAGATAATTCCTTAAAAGATCCCAGACACCTCCGGCTACCAGATTGGCATAAGCGCATACCAGAGGCATTTTCCCTCTCACCGTAAAACCAGCGGAGGCTCCAAACATTGTTTCCAGAGCGTTACCAAAATGGAAAAATCTGTCCGGAAAATTCTTTGCGAATGATTGCACCGCTGAAGTGTCTGAAAGATTGGACTCAAGCACCACCAGATTTTTATACCTGGCTCCTATCCGTCCCAAAACCTCAGAAAAAGAACGCTGCGTCGATGACTGTAAATCAGGATTATAAATCATTTTCTTGCTTTAATTTCTGGCCAATTCTACCTTGTCGCCCTTTGCCAGACCATACTTTTCGGAAGCGTTGCCGTTTATTTCCAGAACATATTGGCCTTTAGCCGCTGCTGAATATGAAGGGCATTCTTTCTGCTCACAGGGAGGAGCATTTTTTACAATATTTATCACCTTGTAGTTGGCATCAATAAAAACCATATCCAGTGTTATCAGCGTGTTTTTCATCCAAAAATTAAGGGGCTGTTCCCTGTCAAAAATAAAAAACATACCACGGTCTTCGGGCAACGACGGTCTGAACATCAAACCTCTCTTGCGCAGATCAAAAGTATCCGCAACCTCTATGTTTACAGTAAAATCACCTTTGCCTGTATGTAAAATCACTCTGGGCTCCGAGCTCTGAAAAAGGCTTCCGCACCCGGAAAACAGCATTGCCGAAAAAAGCACTGTTCCCACCAATAAAACTTTATTTATTTTAAGCCAGTTATGGATAGGCCTGTTTGTCATAGACTAAAATAAAGTGAATAGGTATTTACCCTTGATTTCCGGCTTGGAGACGTAGCTATCCCTAAAATAGCGCGAGTCCAAACTGTGGGTGCGATTGTCCCCCAAAACAAAATATTTGTCCATAGGAACTAGATATAGTTTCTCGGCATTTGACCTGTTAATAAGGGAAAGTTCAGACTGTCTTAAAGCATCCTCGGTGCTCACCGTCACCGGCCCCAAATAGGACTCATCCAGCTTTTCCTCACCACCACCGGCAAAATGCAGATACACTCCGTCATCATTTACACTAATCTTCTCACCCGGCAATCCAACAATCCTCTTAACATAAAAATAGTCAGGTTTATCAGCAAGGTTAAAAACCACAATATCACCACGCTTCGGCTTGGCAACACCATAACTGAACTGATCCAGAATAAAAACCTGGCCGCTCTGTAGCGTTGGTTCCATGGAAGGTCCGTCCACCATAAAGAATGAAAACAGGTTTAATTGAGCTATCAGGGCCAAAACCACCGCTGGAACTTGAAAAAAATACATCCGGGCTAAGTTTATGAATTAAGTTCAGCCTCCAGTTTCGGCAACGCTTCCGCCATTTCCTGCTCACTTAACACCTCGGCATGATAATACGCCTTGTTTTCGGCAAACAAAACTCCCTTCCCCTTAATGGTCCGGGCGATAATAGCCGTGGGCTTCCTGGTGGCCTCCATTCCCCTCTCCAGTGCGGATAAAATCTCATCAAAATTATGGCCGTCAGTAACAGAAACAGTCTTCCAGCCAAAATACTGCAATTTATCCCCAACCGGTTCCACATTCACAATCGCCCTGGTAGTCCCATCCGATTGCAGCCCATTCCAGTCAACCAGCAAAACCAGATTATCAAGCTTGTACTGACTCGCTACCAATAATGATTCCCAAATCCTTCCATCCTGCAATTCTCCATCACCAACCAGACAAAACACCCTGTTAGGAGCCTTTTCCTGTTTTAAAGCCATAGCCAAACCCACTGCCGCAGTTAAACCAACGCCGGGCCGCCCGCTGTTAACGCAAACTCCCGGAATCTTCTTATGAGGATATGCCTGCAACATGCTATTGGCCTGCCTAAAATAAAAAAGCTCCGACTGGTCAAAAAACCCACGCTCAGCCAAAACCGCGTAAAGCGCAGGCGCAGCATGTCCTTTTGATAAAATAAAATAATCCTGTCCTTCCCAGCCGGGCTTGGCCTGGTCATATTGCATCACCGGGCCCACCGGCAGTTTGCCATAATATAAAGCCACCAGCAGATCCAGGCAGGAAAGCGACCCGCCAAGATGCCCCGAACCGGCCTTGTGCAGCATTTTTAAAACGTTAATCCTAAGCCCTGCGGCCACCTTTTGCAGATAAAGCAGATGATCTTTGAAAGACTCCATAAAACTTGGTTAGGGTTTACCATTATACCTTTTCTCCTGTTCCTGAAAAAGAAATGAACTTGCCATTCTGTTATCTATGTCATAAACATCCCCTGCATCGTAATCATGATTAATCCAGTTTCCGAATTGCAGATTAACTTTCCCGTCCTTATAGGTGCAATTCTTTAACACCGGATAAAAAGCGGCCTCGCCGGAAAAACTGATGAATCCGGTGGCAGCGCCAAAAAGTCCCCGTTTAAAATCTTCAACCTTGTCCAAAATCTGGACAGCCTGTGCCTTTGGATCGCCAACCTGCGTTGCATGAAGCAGATTCGGCACAAAATATTCCAGGTAATTCTTATTACTCATCTTCACCATATCAAGCGGGCCCCATCCCGAACCTCCTATTATAGATCCCTCCTTAAAAGAAAGTGGAACGCCGCCAAGCAGCGACGCAACCTCATGTTCAGATTCGTCCAGCATAAAACCGGCAATCTTTTCCTCTGCTACTTTTTTCAAAATCAGCTCATAAATCTCCACCAGGCTTCCCGAATAGTCGGCTGAATAATTATGGCAGTAATTAACCCAATCAACTCCATCCTGCGCCAGCAACTGTTTAATTTCATTTACCGTTTCCTGATATTTTACTGCGCTTAAACCCGGCTTCATATTGTTCCCCTCCGGCTTACGCTTTAAAGGCATTGGTTTTGCCAATGCCGCCTCAATCTCCCCAAGTTTCCTTTCACATCCGGCATCCGTTTCGGCAACACCTGTCAATTCCATAAGGCCAGCCTTGGCATCAAAAAGAACAGCCTTGTCATAAAAATAAAAACAAAAATCGGGGACTCCCCTCGCATCATAAACTTTCTGTTTAAACCCATTAAATCCTACCAGAAAATCATAGCTGAAATATCCTGCTGCTCCGCCACAAAATTTTTGTCCATACTTGCCTCGTAAATCAAAACTTCTGATCAGCTTATACAAGACCTCCAGACTTTTTCCCTCCACAATCTGCCCTCCACGGCTCTTTCTGTATCCAAATTCATTCTTCAAAACCGTCATCGAAACAACACCATCCTCGCATTCAGCCTTCATAAAAGGGTCAAATCCGATAATACTTAAATTACCGTCATCAACCCCTTCCAGCATGCAGGAAAAATCACCCTTCAGCTTACGATAAAACCGCAACGCCGGCTCCCCGGCATCACAAGCCCTGGAAACAGACTGTACTTTCAAATATGGCATTCAGCGAAATCGGTAAAATTAGAGGCACATTTCGTCCTCGGCATATACATAGGTGTAGCTGCTACTTTCGTAATCAAAAATCTCATCAGCCTTAAAGAATCTTGGGACCTCCTTCATAGCATTTTCAATTGAATCCGAAGCGTGCACCACATTGCATGACTGGCTCATGGCTAAATCACCACGGATAGAACCGGCTTCAGCGGCGCGTGCCTTGGTAATGCCACAAATCAACCGGACTGCCGAAACGACTTCCAGTCCTTCAAGACACACCGCAATCACAGGGGAACTGCTCATGAACTTTGTTAACTTTGGAAAAAACGACTTTTCTGTAAGATGGGCATAATGTTCACGTAACAGGGCTTCATCCAAAGACATCATTTTTATACCAACAACCTTTAACCCTTTCTTTTCAAAACGCCCCATAATCTCACCAATCAACCCGCGCTGGATTGCGTCAGGCTTAATCAAAACAAGCGTTTTTTCCTTTATACCTTTAAAATCCATAGTCATAAAAATGTAAGTTAATAATTACCAATCGTGCCCGAATAATACTAGAACGATGGGGTTTTTCAAGGGCTAACCCAAAACCATCCTACAGCTTCATCAAGTCCAGGAACCTCTTTTCATCCTCATAGGGTCCAATCACCGCCAGGTACATTCTGTCCTCCCTGAACAGATCCTGGGCTACACGGGTAAGATCCTTCACTTGCACCTGATCAATCTTCTCCATGATTTCATCAAGTGTCTTTACCCGGCTATACAGAAGCTCGTACTTGCCAAGCAGATGGGCGTATTCCTCAGAGTCCTCCAGTCGTAAAATCAGTTTTCCCTTAAGGAACTCTTTTGATTTAACCAGCTCTTTCTCAGGAATTTTTTCATCCAGAACTTTTTTGTATTCCCCGTTAATCGCCACCAGGGCCTTATCAATCCCATCCAGCGACACCCCCGCATTTGTGGAAAAAGTACCTGTATCGGTATAACCATCAAGGGAAGTGCTAATATAATAGGCCAATCCCTGCCGCTCACGCACAGAAAGGAACATTCTTGAACTCATGTTTCCCCCCAGAACAATCGAAAGCAGTTGCGCCGCATAATAGTCCTTATGCTCTTCGGGATAACCTTCGAAACCGATCATCAAATGGGCCTGTTCAGTTTTTTTGTTGCGAAGATACAAACGTTTGGCAACTTCATTATTTTTAATCGGATCAAAATCAAAAGCCTTTTTCTTTTGTTCAAAAGGAAAAAATCCGGCAACCCGCTTTACCATTTCCTCATGTTTAGCATTACCGGCAATCGCTATTACGGTATTGTCCGCCGAATAAAGTTTACCTTTATAATCAACAAAATCGTCACGCTGCAGCGACATAATAACATCCTTTGTCCCAACCTGGTCCCACCCCATCGGCTGGTCCCCATAAATAAGACGCTCAAAATCCCAGCCAATCTGGTGCATTGGGGTATCCTGATACATATTAAGTTCCTCCATAATCACACCACGCTCACGGTTAATCTCATCCTGATCAAAACGCGAATACAAAAGCATATCGGATAAAACATCCAGGGCCAGATCCGCATGACGATCAGCAACTTTCACATAATAACCGGCGTACTCCTTCCCGGTAAAAGCGTTAAAATCACCACCAACGCCATCAATCGCCTCACTAACTTCCTTCGTATTCCTGTATTTTTTAGCACCCTTGAAAAACATGTGCTCTAAAAAGTGCGATAGCCCATTAATGCGTGGGACTTCATAACGCGACCCCGCCCCAACCAGTATCAAAACCGTTACAGCCTTGGTATTTGGCAAATTCTGCGTAAGCAGGCGCAGGCCATTCTCATAAACATGTTTCTGGTGTAAATCAGACATCTTCAGCAATAATTAATAAATACAGCGGGGATTATAGCAAATTTACACTGCGCCTTAAACCGAAAGTTGAACTCAAAGCCTAAACGACTATAATGGAACCCCGGAAAAGATTACCAAAACTTCTTATCATGGTCCGCACCCACAACCTTTTTAAAAAACTTGAAGAACCTGAAGCCAGGATAACCATCCTGATCCTTGTAATAGGTCTTTTTAGTGCGGTCATTATTTTCAGACTTTTCTACCTGCAGGTAATTAAAGGCGGCTACTTTGAACAGGTCGCGGCCAAAGAACATTATGGAGTAACCGAACTCCCGGCACGGCGCGGTGAAATTTTTGTTAAGGATTACGCCTCCGGTGAAGATGTCCGCGTTGCCACCAACATCACCCTGGACACCCTTTATGCCGATCCCACTTTAATCAGTAACCCCAAACTGGTTGCCGACCGCATTGCTCCACTCATCTATGACCAGGCCGAAGCACGCCAAGACGACAACGACCGGATTGACACCGAACACAAGCGCGCCAAAACACAGGAAGAATACGACAAAATCAAACCACTCACCGACGAGGAACTTTACCAGAAATTTTATAACGACTTGCTCCAGCAAATCAGCATGCAGGTAAGATCTGAAATCCTACTCAGCGACACTCTCCCCGCCGAAACATTAAAAGAAATCGCCAAACTCAACCTTCCCGGAATAGAAGTCACCGAAAAAACTGTCAAAGCTTATCCCTCCCAAATCACCGACCGCGGACTGATTGCCGCCAAACTTTCCAAATATCTGGACATGACCCACACCAGACTGGAAAGCATTCTGGAAGGTAAAAACCGCTACGTTATCCTTAAAAAGAAAATCAAACCGGAAATCGCCTCCCAGATCAAAAAAATTATGGATGAAGATAAAAGCAAAAACTTTAACGGACTTGGACTTAAAGAAGAATATTACCGTTATTATCCGGAAAACACTCTTGCCGCAAACGTACTTGGCTTTGTTACAACAGCTGGAGCAGGCTCATATGGAATTGAAAGCTCTTTCAACACCCAGCTTCAGGGTAAAAAAGGTATCTTCCAGACCCAGCGTGACGGCAGCGTTTACGGACGCCAGATTACCGTTGGCGACAGTGTTATCCAGCCCGCCGTTGATGGCGACAGCGTTGTTTTAACCATCGACCGCGCCATGCAACTAACCATTGAAAAACGCCTTGCCCGCGCCGTAAACGATTACCGTGCCAACAGCGGACAAGTCATCGTTCTGGATCCAAAAACCGGCAGAATCATGGCCCTGGCCCACTACCCAAGTTTTGATCCCAATAATTACAGCGCCGCGCTGAAAAAAGAAGAGATTGCCCTGAGCGCTGATGAAGTAAAAGGGCTTGTCCCAATTGACAGCCAGCCAGACACTTTCTGGTTCTATCGCAACGTTCCAAGTGAAGACCGCTTCCTGGTCTTCCGTGAAAAACTGCCCGAAGGCAACTACGTTTACAAACGCTACACCAACTGGATTGGACTGGAAGCCCTGCAAAACAAAGTCGTCGCCGAACCCTATGAACCGGGATCGGTCTTTAAGGCCATCACCATGTCAGCGGCCCTTGATGATAAAGACGTCACGCCAAATACCGCCTTCAATGATCCGGGTGTACTCAAAGTTGATGAATTCGAAATTAAAAACGTTTCCGCGCACTGCACCGGTTACATCAATATGACTACCACCCTGGGCTATTCCTGCAACACCGGGCTTGGCTTTGTAGCAAAAAAAATCGGTCGCACTCTCTTTTACAGTTACATGATGAAATTTGGATTCGGCGCCCGCACCGAAATCGAATTCGACAACGAAAACGCAGGTAAAATCCAGCACTTCAGCCAATGGGCGGACAGTGACCTGGTTACACACGGTTTTGGACAAGGTATTCTGGTCACTCCTTTGCAAATGGTCAGCGCCTTCGGCGCCCTGGCTAACAAAGGAGTATTAATGCAACCGCATATTGTTGATAAAATTATTTCCGCCAATGGCAAAATTACCGTAACCGAAGACCGTCCTTTGCAAAAGGTCATCACGGAAGAAACATCCAATACCATCACCGCCATGCTGGTGAATGCCGTAGAAAATGGCGTCGCCAAAGCCGCCGCCCTTCCCAATCACTACCTCGCCGCCAAAACCGGCACATCCCAAACCTATAAACACGGTAAACCTGTAACCGGCGCAGGAACAACTATCACCTCCATGGTCGGATTTGGCCCAATCGAAAACCCCAAATTTATCCTGTACGTAAAACTCGACCGTCCGCGTACCAGTGAATGGGCCGACTCCACCACCGCCTACGCCTTTAAAGATATTGCTGCTTACCTTTTTGACTACTTCGGCGTCCCACCAGATAAAGGATAAAAGATGGAGCGGCCCTCCATGTTACTAAAAGTCTTCTACTCCCCATTATGGTTTTACTTATCACCTGATTTGTGGTAAAATATTTAGATTATAAATACAAAACAAAACCTAAAAACTAACAAAAACCAATATGCACAAAAAAATCCTTATTGCTGCTCTGGCAATGGTAGCTGTTCTATCCATTGTCGCAGTAAACCTAAGTTTCCAAAACAGCCAAAATTTGAAAGCAAGCCTTTTGGGGGCCACTTCATCTAAACTGGTGGCAATTGAATCTGACTGGGAAAAATGCGGTAAATTTAACGATGTAACTCCGTCAGACAGCTTCTGCTGGCTTACCCGCATCATGCGCGACCGCCACATTTTTACCGGTGACATCAACGGTAACTTCAGACCAAATGACCCTGTTTCAAGAGCTGAATTCGCCAAAATCCTGGTAACCGCACTCTACGGATTAAATGTAAATCTGGAAGACGCCGCCACTCTTCAAGGATCCACACTCGGCTTCACCGACCTTTTTGGCACTCATTGGGCCTATCCTTATATTAAGGTGGCAAAAGAAAGAGGCTTAATTAAGGGCTATCCGGACGGGACCTTTAAAATGGATAACCTGGTCAGCCGTGCCGAATTTTCCAAAATGGTCTATTCCCAAATTCCAGATATCTACAAAAAAATCCAGGAAGCAAAGACCTATGTACTTAACAATTGGCAGAATCCGGACGCCTATACCGCTCTGGAGTTCAAAGCAAACCAGTGGTACACAGATTATATGATGATGCTGATTTACGCCAATAGCCACGGAATCTTCCTTCAAACCTGCGAAAATGTCGGCAAAATCTGCCCTGAAAGACCGGTTACCAGACTTGAAATTGCCGCTGCACTCCAGCGTCTTACCACTGACTACCAGTTACCTGTAGGTTATGCCGAAAGTGATACAGCTGTCACTGGAGCAATCACCGCGGAAAACTGTGGCAAAATCTACAAACTGGTTAACATAACCGCAACTCTACAAAACCTTGGACTAAACGCAAATGACGTCATTAACAAATGCGTAACCTCTTATCCCAAAAACAATACCACTAAAACACAAACACCCAGCAATCCTACAGGCATAACCAGCGAACTCAGCGCCACTAACTGTCAGAAAATCAGAAACCTCAGCAATATCACAGCCACACTGCAAATGCTTGGTATCAGCCAGAGTATTCAGAATCAGTGCGCAAACGCCTACCCAAACATCTGGAACCCGGTACAGCAAACACCCAACCCAACCGGCATTACCAACCAGCTCTCTGCCGAAAACTGTCTTAAGATCACCAGACTCCCCAACATGACTGCCACTCTGCAATCATTGGGTATCGACACCAACCTGATGACACAATGTAACACCACTTACTGGAGCGTTTGGAATAAATGCTCCACCCTTCTCGACTGGAAAAGAGCTTACGGAACATCCGGATT
>Ga0302253_1001402_pt1 | contig 14657 bp, 14 predicted proteins | sample AAG_RA_Trp_MG_FD_193537 | JGI IMG/M metagenome (GOLD analysis project Ga0302253, IMG submission 193537) | Enriched activated sludge microbial communities from anaerobic digester in WTTP, New Holstein, Wisconsin, United States - AAG_RA_Trp | ecosystem: Engineered > Bioreactor > Anaerobic >...
CCGTGGTCGACCACGACGTTGCTTTCATTTTCAGCCATTGTTCCCTCCTTGCTGACATGTGGCGTAACGACACGCCACGTTTGTGCTTCTTTGAACAAGAAGCGTGCCAGAAAGAGAGATTCATTAATAGCTTTTAATTAAAGAATGTTAATGTGCAGGACGACTCGGCAAGCTGCAAACATCACTTTGCATCGTAAACCTGTGTTAGCGCCCTTTCGCAAACCTGCGTTTGCGCTTCTCCATTCGTCCAGTCGGCGTTGCCCAGGGGCGCACACCCTATGAACGCCACGCGTCGTAGCCCTCCGAGGCGATGCGTGAAGGGCCCCGACAAACACATTCCCCCTGCTGTCTTCGGGACGGCGCGTGTCGTTCACCCCGCACTTGCCCAACGGCGACAATGCCCGGAAGCGTATTCGAAGCAGACAGCGCACGCATGCCTAGCCCCCGCCCGATGGCGTCCTTCTGCAAACGAAAGGGGGAAGAACCCCAAGGTTCCTCCCCCGCTCACAGCAGTTTTCACATGGCTTCCGGTCAGCGACGCTCGCGGCATGAGGCGCAGATGCCATAGAGATACATCCGGTGCGAGGTCAGCACGTAGCCGTGCCGTCTGGCCAACTCTTCCTGCAAGCGTTCGATGTCGTCGTCGAGCACTTCGATATTGGCGCCACACCTCTCGCAGATGAGGTGGTCGTGGTGCTTGCTACCGTACTTCTGCTCGTAACGCGCCACACCGTCGCCGAAATGCACTTCCTTGGCGAGACCTGAGTCGCACAGGAGCTTCATCGTTCGGTAGACGGTCGCCTGCCCCACAGAGGGGTCGACGGCCTTGACACGCTCATAGACCTCTTCGGTGGTGAGATGCCCGCCTACTTTCAGGAAGACATCGACGATGAGCATCCGCTGCGGCGTCACCTTGAGGCTGTTGCGCGCGATATAATCCTGAAATACGGCGATGGGTTCCTTCATTGGGCATCATCCCTCTTGGGTTGGTGTCTGTGCAAGGTGTACCCTTCCGGAAGATAAAGCGCAAGAATACGGCTCACTACAGCACCCGCAAAGCCTGCCAGCCGCGCGTTGCCGCAACGGCGTCGAGACTGCCTCCACCGAGGACGCACACCCTGCCCGTGCGTGCCACCGCATCCAGCACATCGGCGAATTCCCGGAAGTGCCGCTGCGTGGTCGCCAGCATCTGCTCGCGCATCGTCTGCCTGACATCTTCCGTATCACCGGTAAGATGGCGTAGCATCGAGGCCTCACCGCGCGCGTCGGGCAGCATGTGCATGTCAAGGTCGCCGATGGCACCGACGATGGCGCTTGTGAGTGCGGCGTCATCGAGTTCCACCGTGCGCAGATACTCGGCGCACTTGTCGTAGACATCAAGGGTGCGCTCCACATTGGGGTCGCGGTATGAAACCTGCGTGAAGGCCCCGCTCATGCGGTCGAACGCGCAGAACGCGCCGTAGGCCCCGCCCTGCACGCGCACCCGGTCCCACAGGAACGCCATGCGGAGGTGCTTGAGCACCACGCTCACCGAACCATGATAGGCGTAGCCAAGGTCATAGAGGTTGGCGCCCTTGCCCACGTAGTTCACCTGCGCGGGAACGACCAGCGCCTCTGCAGCAGGCAGTGCATCCGGTGCCCAGACCACGGCATCGGCTGCGGTATCGGGCAGTCCCGCGACAAGCCCGTCGAAAAGGGGCATGGCCACTGCCGCCGTGGCGCTGTCCGCCGTCAGGTTGCAGAGAGCCCCGCTTCGACGCAAGACAAGTGTGCGAAGCGTTTCAAGGTCGTCGCGCACCCCTTGCCAGTCGTCACGCACACGTTCGGCGAGTTCGCGCAGGGCCATGAGGTAGGTGATGCCACCTGTCACCTCGTCAAGCCAGCCAGCCATGGAGAAACTGGCCCGCAAACGGCTGGATACAACGCCGTGGCCCGAAGGCACCAGCGAATGCTCCTGACGGGCCTTTTCTTCCAGCACCATGCGCCCGAAGCGCTCCGCGTCATCGAACAGCGCCTCGTGCAGCACTTCGTGCATGATGTCGACCAGGGCCGCGGCATTGTCACGGGTGGCCTTGCCGCTCACCACCATGTGAGCGACAGGCTTGCGTCCGGCACGGGTGGTGGCGAAGAGCGTATCCGCCTCGATACCGCCGGTCTTCGCGGCGATACGCATCCCCAGCGCCACGAAGTCGTGACGCGCCGTTCCCATCTCGAGCAGGGCCCGCCCGAAGAGCGGAACCAGCGGCAGAAGCCTTGCAGGAACGGCAGACAAGTCGAACAGCAGTTCGGAGTAGACGATGCCGGACGTGTCGATGTCATGGAACAGGACGGGGACATCGCCCGATGTGCGTTCTTCGATGGGAATGGGGCGGTTCTCGCGCGCAAGGTCTTCAAGGCCCAGACGCGGTATGGTGGCGAGCGCCTCCGGCGAATCAGGAGCCTCCTGCAGGGCGCGCAACGTCGCCGCAAGAGAGACCACGGCTTCTCTATCGGAGGGCGAAAGTGCGGACTGCACCTTCTCGATGCGCTTGTTCTCGGCCTCTTCACGACGCGCCTCCAGCGTCATGTCGGGCACTAGCGAGACCGTTGCGCGGTGGGCATTGTCGAGGAAGCAGCGCCTGATGAGCGACTCGAAGTAGCCTCCGGCGGCTATGGCGTCACGGATTGCGGCAAGGGGCTTCTCGAACGCCAGCAGGGCCAGGGGGTCTCCGTCATAGAGCCACGTCGTGAGAGAACGCACCATGACGGCGAGACCACGCGGGTAGCGTCCGGTGTTGTTCTCGCGCAAAGAGAACTCCACGCTGTTGAAAGCGGCTTCGATGGCGTCGGACGGAACCCCCTCCTCTGCGAGGGAGGCAAGCGTATCCATGACAAGCACCTCGACCCGCTCGGCATCCGCCGGGTCGATGCCCTTGAGGCCCACGGAGAAGTACATCTGGCGCAGTTCGGCTTCCAGACCTACACCGGCGACATCCTCACCCAGACCCGACTCGATGAGCGCACGACGCAGCGGCGAACCGGGCATCCCCAGGAGGATGTGTTCGAGCATGTGCAAAGCGAAGTTGCGCTCTGCATCGACGGTCTCGTCAAGAAGCCAGTTCACCGTGACCATGCCACGGGTATCGCCTTCCCCGGCGGCGAAGGGCACCTCAAGAAGGCGAGGCGTGTCACGGTGCCCCATGAGAGGCACAGCGGAATCCACATCAAGCCTATCGAAACGCGAAAGCACCCGCCCGATATGCTCAAGGCGGGCTTCTTCGGGGTCGTCGCCCCAGAAGAAGAAACGGCCGTTGCCGGGGTGATAGAAACGACGATGGAAGTCGCGGAACTGCTCATACGTCAGTTCAAGGATGCGCTCGGGGTTGCCGCCCGAATCCAGCCCGTAGACATGCTCCGGAAAGATCGCCTGCTGCGACTGTTCCGAAAGTACCGACTCGGGCGAAGAATAGACGCCCTTCATCTCGTTATAGACGACGCCCTTGTAGTTCCATGGGCCGTCAGCCGTCTCGGCATCGATGTGCCAGCCTTCCTGCCGGAAGATGTTCTCATCGATACGCGGAAAGAACACTGCGTCGAGGTACACATCAACAAGATTACGAAAATCCTGAAGGTTCGTGCTTGCCACGGGGTAGCACGTCTTATCAGGGTAGGTGAAGGCGTTCAGGAATGTCTGGAGCGACCCCTTGAGCAGTTCCACGAACGGTTCTTTGACCGGATAACGCTCGGAACCGCAAAGAACCGAATGTTCGAGGATATGCGCGACGCCTGTGGAGTCGCCGGGGGGAGTGCGGAAGCTGACACCGAACACCTTGTTCTCGTCGGCATTGCAGAAGGAAAGAAGCTGCGCACCCGTGACGACATGTCGCCACCGGCGTACGCGGCTTGAGAGTTCTTCGAGGTTGGTCTCGTCTATGAGTTCGAATCCGTGAAGCTGCATGGTATCCTCCTGGCGGGTATCCGCCTGAATGTCATCGGGCATGAGGCGACGCATGATAATGCCCGTTTTCGCCACGCATGACAATCAGGGCACAACGTTTCAGGGCCGCATACCCCCGGTAGAGAAGGCATGACAGGGGAGACGAGGCGAGAAGGAAAAGAGGACGCAGAATGGTAGACGGGGGAACTTGCCCTGACAGCCGTGGCTAGAGGACGGCAGGCGGCAATGACGTGAGCGCATCAGGAGGCAGACAGAGAAGTCGGCCGAGGAGGAAGACGGCCCATTCGGGCAGGTCCCGAGTAGCGGCTTTCTGCCGAAACGCAGAATGCAGATGCCCCCCCCCGGTGGCGACTACCATGCTGTTTCCACCCTGTCGCGCCCGCGCTGCTTCGCGCGGTACAGCGCTTCGTCAGCGAGACGTACCAGTGTCGCCCCATCAGCCACGTTCTGCATTTCAGTGCACGCCACACCTATGGAGACACGAACCTCGATGGATTCGACACCGATGTCGAAAAGATGCCCGGCCACGACAAGGCGCAGACGTTCAGCCGCCTGATACGCCTCATCACCTGTCACCTCGGGCATGATGACGGCAAACTCCTCGCCCCCGACCCGCGCGGGCAAGTCCTCGATGCGGACGGTAGAGGACAGAAGACGGGCAAGCGTCTGCAACACCCTGTCACCCGCCTGATGTCCCCACGTATCGTTGACCAGCTTGAAATGGTCGAGGTCGAGCATGAGCAGGGCCACGGGGGCCTCTCGACGACGCCACCGGGCCATCTCCTTCTCAAGCGCCGTCTCGAACGAACGCCTGTTGTAGAGTCCCGTCAGCGGGTCGACCAGCGACAGCCGTTCAAGTCGCAACTCCTCTCTGCCGACCCAGCCTCCCATGCCGGTGAAGACGAGTATGGACCCTACCGAGATGTAGAGAAAAAGCCAGAAGTCATAGTCCGGATGTGACGGGGACAGGTCAAGAAGCGTGCGGATGACAAGCCAGCCCAACGGGGCCCCCGCCCCCAACGCCGCACCCTGCAACATGCGGAATGCCAGATGGACAAGGCGCCGGTGCGATCGTTCTGGCATGTTCCCACCCCCTTAACGCATGTGGGAACGCGCGACCCGGAACAGGTCGTCGTAATCGAGCCTGTCACGGATGCCAAGACACATGTCGACGGAAACCCGCACCTTGCCACGCAGTTCTTCGAGAAGTACCTGCTTGTGCCGTTTCATCCACTTGCGGACGAACGGCGCGTCGAATCCGTCAACAACCAGAGCGAGTGCGTCACCGAAAAAGCGTGCCCCCATGTGAGGCACAAAGGGGCGACAGGCTATCCTTCCATGGTGGCGGGCCAGCATCACGTAAAAAAGAAGAGTCACCAGCAGCTTGTCATCATTCTGCCGGTGGTGGACGTTGAAGAAGGGTTCGGAGGATTCCTTTTCGAGAGCGAGGCGAAGCAGTTCTTGTGCGTAGGCGAGCGCACGGTCGGCCTCGACAGGCAAGGCATGGAACCGCGCCCCCATACGAGCCAGGGTACGATGAGGGTTCTCTCCGGACGCCACATCCATGACCGCGATGCGCATGAGGTCGAAACGCCTGTCGAGCGTCGCGCACACGACTTCTCCCTTGGTGAGGGCAAGTTCGCGCACGCGAGACGAGTCCAGATGAGAAGCGAAGGCGAGTTCGAGCAGGTGACGCACGAAGGGTTCGGGCGTGAATTCGGCCTCCTGCTCAAGTGACTTGAAACTGCGGCTGCCACCCACCAGCTTCTTGAGCGACAGCCAATACGCGACGACCCCCTCCAGAGGCATGCCCATCAGGTCTATGTCGCGCTGTATCTCAGTCATGACTCATACGGCACCGGTTATGCGCCGCTCCCTAGCGGGACTGTACAAGGGGGAGCGACGACTTGCAACTATGCCGTATATAACGCGCGTTCGGATGGCACAGGGCTCGTGGCGTACACCCGAGAGTCACGACACTTCACTGGCAGCCGTCAACACGGTGCACAGAAGTAGCGGCAGCCCCACACGGCAGTGGGCCGAAACGATGTGACGCGAGGCGGTGCAGAGGGCTTGTCGTGCTTGCCGCACGCCCCGGGCGTCCATGCACAGCCCGACCGGAAATGCCACTGGTCTCCCCATGCGGAGGGGGTCTCAATGGGGAACAGCAGCGCACGACCGACAACGACTCTCGCAACGGCGAGACGATGCCAAGGTGTGTTCCGACGCCATTCCCCGGCGGCGCTATACACTCACAAGCGCGTTGTCGGCATTGGCGAAGGGGCAGTATTCGTAGCCGTCTGCATCGCTGTCGTTCGCCCAGCGACACCCGTCGAGAAGATACCTGAAACGGTATTCACGCCCGGTCTCAAGTTCGACCTCGACGCTGAAGCTTCCGTCACGACCACGTTTCATGGGATTGCGCTGTTCGTTCCAGCCGTTGAACTCACCGACAAGACACACGGTCTCCACCCCTTCGCATTGCGAAGAGGGAAGTACGAAGCGCACCTTGCATACGGGGCGGGTCTTGAGAAATTTCTTGCTGATGGACACGGCAACCTCCCTCGGTGTTCTCGAAAGGTACTGAATCCACCATACACGGCATTGCGCCATTACGGAAGAGCGACACCGAAATGTGACTTCCGGTGACCAGAGAAAAAAAACTGCCAGAAACGTCTAGCCGTTGGCAGCCTTGAGCGTCTCTTCGATACTGGCGAGAAGCTGCTCACCCGCAAGGTCGAACCCGCACAAGCCCCGCACGGCCAGCATGAGCAAATCAAGCTGCACCACCATCTCGCTGGTGCCATTGCAGATGACGCACTGGTCACCTTCAAGGCGCAGACGATAGGCACGCCGTGAGCGTTCGGCGCCGGAACCGGTGACAATGTAATAGACCTGTTCGTTGTCTTCGGTGATGAAGAGCTTCTGCCGTGTCAGAACGCCCTGCTCCTCATCGTACCACGAACACTCGGAGAACAGACGCCCCTTGAATGCGATGTCTTCTCCGGCATCGTTGCGCAACACCAGATCCTCCATCGCCCTGCAGGTCATGTCGGAACCCATGCAGCCTCCTCTTCTAGGATGTGGGCAGGGTCAGTTGCCGTGGCCCGGTCGGTTCCTTGCGCCGTTTCTCCTCACGCGGTTGCGCAGGGGAGACGGGCTGGTCTTCGCCAACCGTTTCTCCGAAAAGCTCGCCACCGCCTTGAGCTGTCCAGAACGCCTCAAGGTCGATACGCGAAATGCGATAGCCGCGCCCAAGACGGGCCGCCCGCAACGCGCCATCCTTGATGGCACGGCGCAGCGTCTCCTTGTGGCAACTGAGCAGTTCGGCGGCTTCGCCGAGTGTGAAGGTGGTCTTCTGCATCAGGGTGCTCCACCTGAATGTCGCACGCACCGGACCATTTCCGGTAACTTTGCAACACATCAATGCGCGATTAGCATCTCGAATCAACTGGTGTCAACAAACGCCATCCCATAGTGCATGATTATAACCTGAATCAGCTCTACTCTCTCTTGATGCACCGCAGGCCACGCAGGGTGTCCCGGATGGACTCCCCCACGCTTTCGAAGGATCCAACGCGGCTTGGCTTCTCTCCGCAAACTCATGATGGCGTTCAGGGACTGAAGCCTACGTGCACATCCCATCACGCACTGTCGTCACTTCGCAACCGTTCATGGTTCTTGCACCCACATTGCATACGCAGCAGACGACCCTCGGCGCACGGCGTCCCTGCCGCGGCATCACCGGGGCCATCCGGAGGCACGGCAAGGAGGGCGATGCCCTGTGCAAGACTCCCCGCGATACGTATGCAGACCCCACAGGGGCCCAAGCCCACCATGCGATACGGCCACGGCCTCACGTTTTCCGGGCTGTCAGGTCTTCCGGGCAAGACGCGTCTTGCACCAAAAAGGACCAGCCTCGCATCCGTAGAAGCGAGGCTGGTCAGCGCCCTGAACCGCCGTGCGGCGGTTCAGGGCTTCCGTTGCATTCAGTGACTAGCTGCGGGAGAGATGACCGAGGCGTTGCGCCAACCCCGTCAGGTCGTTGACTGCCCTGGCGGCATCCTCCATCCGTTGCGCCGTCTCCTCGGAAAGGGCACTCACCTGCTCCACGCTGCGCTTTATCTCCTCACTCGAAGCCGACTGTTCCTCGGCAGCGGTGGCGATGGCCGTCACCTGCGACGAGGTGTCGTTGACCAGTGCGACGATCTCCCGCAAGGCCGTACCCGAGCGTTCAGCCAGTACCGTGGCCTGACCGACGGCGCTGGCGACCTCCTCCATGCTGGAGATGTTGCGGGCCGCACCACTCTGGATGGTCTCGATGGAACGGCGCACCTCTTGCGTGGCATTCATGGTCTTCTCGGCAAGTTTGCGAACCTCGTCCGCGACGACGGCGAATCCCCTTCCGGCTTCACCCGCCCGCGCCGCTTCGATGGCGGCGTTGAGCGCCAGCAGGTTGGTCTGGTCGGCGATGTCGGAGATGACGTTCATGATCTGCCCGATGGATTCGGCCTGCCCGCCCAACTCGGTGAGGTTGGTCCGCAACACGCCCGAAAGCTGACTGACCGTGCCGATGGCCTGCACCGCGTCGCTCACGATACGCGACCCCTCCTGCGCCTTGGTCTGTCCGCTTCCGGCCTGTTGCGAAGCGAGTGCGGCGCTGCGGGCCACCTCCATGATGGTGTCGTTCATCTGGCCTATGGCCCCCACGCTCTCGGCGATGAGGTGCCGCTGCGAATCGGCACTCGAAAGCACCTGCCGCGTCTGTTCCTCGATGCTGGCCGAGGCCTCGGCGACCTGCGAAGCCACTTCGACGACCTCGGTGTTGACCGCCTGCATCCGCGACATGTGCCCCTTGAGTTCGGTCTCCTTGCGATAGAGTTCCGTCACATCACTGGCCACCTCAAGGTAACCTGCCCGTTGCCCGTGGCAATCGTGCAGGATATCGCCATACGGACGAATCCAGCGGCTCTTCCCGTGGATGTTGAGTTCGATGATTTCGGCCTCGTAGCGCCCCTGCTTGGTTCGGGCCTGGCAGATGGGGCACCTGTCGGTACCGCACACCGACGTGTTGAAGATGGAACTGCACCGCATGCCGCGTACCTGTTCGCCATCCGTCTTTCCTGCAAGCCTTGCGACGGCGTTGTTGGCCAGCAGGATATTATAGTCGTCATCGACGGCGAAGACGGGGTCGGGGATGGCATTGACGATGTTCTTGTACCCTTCCACAGAACAGAGGATGTCCTCTATCTTGCCCATGAGCCGGTTGAACCAGCGGCACAGTTCGCCAACCTCGCCGGAATCGGTATCGGCGAGCCTGTCGTTCAGGTTGGCCCTGTCTTCGGTGATGTCACGGATGAGCCGCACCACGTTGCCCACAGGTCTGACCACGACGCGGGTGAGCAAGGTGGAGAAGATGATGCCGGGCACGACGAGAAGGGCAAGCAACGCCACGAGCATCACCTTGGCGAAGGTATCGAAGATGGCTGCCGCAGCCGAGTTGTCCATGACAAAGACGAACACGCCGACCTGTTCACCCTTGTAGTCCTTCACGGGGAACGACATCAGCGCGGTTCCGCCTTCATCCTCGACGTGGACGCCGGTGCGTCCCGCCGTCAGCAGTTGCGGCGAGACCTTGGCGAACGCGGGGGATTTCGGGTTGCCCGTGGCCAGCATGAAGTCGCTGCCGACCAGAGGGTGCTTGGACCTGTCCGACATCCCGTTGGCGATGTCCTGCAGGCTGGTGTTCATGAAGAGCATGAGGTCCTCGCCTTGCCCGCGCGATGCGACTTCGAGCAAGGGCGCGAACTCCACCAGCACTTCGACGGAACCTATCTGCTTCCCGGAGGCATCACGCACCGGAGAAACGCCACGCACGTCGAAACCGCCGCGCCCGACCTCGATGCCCTTGCGCGGCTGACCGCTTCGGTTGACCTCGACCACGGTCTGCCTGAACGTCGAGATGTCGTCGGAGACGTCCACCCCCTGACCGTCGCGCTTGACCTGCTTCGCCGACCACAGGCGCACGAGGCTACGCCCGTTGGGCAGGTGGAAATGCAGCTTGAACTTGCGCCCGTTGATCGCCTCGAACGACTGAAGGTGCCCCTTGAGTTCACGGCGCAGCAGTTCACGCGCCTCTTGGCCTTTGGCATCACGCTCGTCGGCGATGTTCCCCGACATGGCGATGGCATAGGCCTCCTGCACGACGGGCAACGCGGAGAAAAGCGAAGCCTGCTCCAGTGCTTGCGTGCCGAGAAGCTCGACATTCTGGGCAAGTTCGCTCGATTTCGATTCGGCTATGCGTTCAAGAAAGACACTTTTGAGAGCATGAAGTTCACCTGAGAGCACCCAGTAGGCACCTGCCCCAAGGATGAACACTGCCAACGCAAACGGAAGAAACAGTTTCTGTCTGATACCCATGACCACCCCGGCCAGATTGAGTGTCGCCCTCCCACAGGCCCACATCACCATTCTACCGGACAAGTCACGGAATGCAATCACTCTTGGCTGTCTTCGCCCTCCTCGCCCGTAGCAAGGCAATCGAACCCTCCCCCGAACATACCGCGAAGCTTCTCTTCGGGACTCGGGGCCGGGGCCCCTGCGTCTTCACATCGGGCCAGCGAAAGCGGCAGATTGCGTATCTCGCGTTCGCTGCGGTATTCCATCACACCACAATGCTTGCACTTGAAATTGGTGGCACGACGAAGACAGTTGCAATCGACCTTCACGAAGGCATGTTTACGCATCCGTCTCTCCATCATGCGCCCGCAAAATCTCCACAGCCCCCACAATCTCTCCTTCCGGACTCCGGAAAGGGGCCACGCGCGACCACCACACACGCCCGGTGCCGGACAGCCTCACGAGACCCTCATGCTCATCACCGTCGCGACGGAACATGTCAAAGGGAGTCTCGCCCGCCATGTCGCCCGGGGTCTCGCAAACCACGTCTCCGGGTGCCACCATGCCCGATGAGGCACAGGACCTGTTGACCATGATGACGTTGCGGTCGAAGTCCTGCAATATGACAAGGTCCGGCAGGGCGTCCATGGTGCTTCTCAAGAGTTCCATGGTCGTTCGTTCGCGCTGTTCCGCATCCTTGCGGGCAGTGATGTCGACGACGATACCCTCGTACCGCGTGGCTACACCATCCTCCCGACGCACGAGCCTGCAATGCTCGCTCACCCACAGGGCCTCACCATCACGCCCATAGATGAGCGATTCCACACCTTCCACGGGCTCGCCTGCCAGCAAGCGCTCACACAGATGCCTTCTGCGACCGGGGTCGTCGTAGACCTGTTCGCCAAAGTCGCGCACAAGCCGCAGCATCTCGGCCTGCCCCGTGTAGCCCAGCATGCGGGCGAAGGTGGCGTTGACGGTGACAAGACGTCCTTCGAGCGTGCAGACATAGATTCCGACGGCTGCATTGTCGAAAATGGAACGGAACCGCTCCTCACTCTCACGAAGCCGGTTCAGCAGGTCCTGCCTGTGCCGGACGATACGCAGGTTGACCTGCAACTCTGCGGCGGTGACGGGCTTGCTGATGAACCCGAGAGCCCCCGAAGCGATGGCATCATCCACGATGTCGCTGCTGGAGGTGCCGGAGACCAGCAGCACGGGCAAATCATGTTCGGCCACGAGATGTTGCGTGGCTTCGATGCCGCTGGAACCGCCCTCAAGCCAGATGTCCATGAGCACGACATCAGGGCGGGTCTGGGCAGCAAGGGACATGACCTCCCCTGCAGTGGCTGCCGTTCCCACGACCTCCTGACCTATCCGCTGTACAAGACCACGGATGTGATGCGCCACAAGCGGGTCATCCTCTGCCAGCAGTACACGCAAGGGGCGGATACCGCCTCGATGCGGCAAGCCGCCCTTCGCAGGGGAAGCCCCGGGCTTCCGGATACCGGGCGATGCGGCATTCGGCGCGTCGTCTCCGTCTCCCGGTCTGCCCTGTCCTTGCGACCCGGTCGCGTCAATCGGCATCCGGCCTCTCCTTGCCGTCCTGCCGGTGCTTCAGATACCGGGGAAGAATCACCAGCAGTGTCGTACCCGAGTCACGGGATGACATGCACTCGACCCGTCCGCCAAGGTAGTTGCCCGTGAGCAGGCGCACACCGTACATGCCAAGGCCACGTCCTTGTCCCTTGGTGGAGAACGAGCGCTGGAACATCTGTGCCCGCACTTCCGGGGAGATGAATCCGGCATTATGCACCCGGAACGTCACTCCGGAGGGTGTGGCTTCACAACCTGCCGTCACCACACCACCACGCGGCGAGGCTTCAAGCGCGTTCTTCACGAGATTGCCAAGCACTCTCGCCAGCAGGACCCTGTCGGTGGAAATGAGCAGGTGCCCGCCACAAGGTTCCATGACTAGGCGCTTGTCGATGCATGCCTCGTGGGTACGGTAGAGTTCGATGACGTCGCGCAGCACCTCACGTGCCTGCACGTCTCGCAATTCGACGCCAAGTTCATCGTTCTCGGCAGCCACGAGCACCCGCTGGGCCAGAATCTCCTCGACCAGCGCCGTCGCATAGCGATGCACCAGCAGCATATCCGCCCGCACATCCAGCGGTACATCCTCGACGAGCAAGCCGGATATGCTGCGCAAGCCCCCCGCCATGTTCAACAGGTCGTGGAAAAAGATGCGCTCCAGTGCGCTACGGCGTTTCTCATGGCTGATGTCGGACATGGACAGGATGACGAAGTGGTCGCCCTCGCGCGTCATGGGTGTGGCGCACACCTTGAAATCACAGGCCGAGAGACGCCCCTGCAACGTCCGGGTGATGCGGCATTCGCCCTCGACCCGCTCTCCGCCGATACCGGCAAGAATAGACTGCAACGCCCCGCACGGGCGGCATCCTTCCGCCGTGCCGCAACCGTTGGGCCCCTCGCACGCATGTTCGCATTGCAAGACCTCGCCCGGGCGCTGCCCGAAAAGATGCGCGGCTTCCTGAAGGCCCAGAAGGCTGAGCAGATTCCGGTTGGCGTGGACGACCTGCCGGCAGGTATTGAGCACCAGCACGACCTCACCCACCGCGTCAAGCAGTTCAGTGAGCGGTATCGACCGGAAAAGAGCGACCTGCCGCTGCAATTCGTCAGGGGTTACACGCTCCGGCGGAGCACAGTACGTTTCATGGCAGGCGGACATGGGCTCTCCTGAAAATGGTGTGTCGTACACCTTCGCGCCGGATTGCACCGGAACGAAGGTGTCTCACCGCAGCGATGAGGCACCCGCGCACACTAGCGCAACCCCCGTACGTTTCCAAGTCCGACGATGGCGAGGGGTATAGTGCACAGCGGAGAGGACAGCCTGCGATCGCGCAACAGGCGAAAGGGCCTGCGGCGACCTCTGCAAGGCGCACTTCCACCCTGAAGGCGTGCCCCTTTCGACTAGTGCCCCAGCCCCCTACGCCCCGCCGGGCAACAGCGCCAGTTTGAAAGTGCACTTTGACAGCGCAGGACGCTGTCACCGACGATGATGTCGTGCGATGCGGCACGGGATTGCGGTCCGCAAACATATGCAGAGTCCCCGGAGCGCAGGCGACGGGGACTCTCGAGTTGCAATGGCACGTGCACCTGCGTCCAGAGGTGCGGCACGGCATCACGGCGAATCATGACCGGATGGCGCATAGGCCCGACAATGACGGTGCGACGCCCCCAACGCGGCTTCTCACGGCAGACGCATTCGTCGGCCTCGACCTGACGAGGCCGCAGCGCAGCATCCAAGGGCCATCCATGAGACGCCTCGGAGAACATGCCGACGCGTTCCGTCGAGGCACGCTAGCCGCGGCACTGGCAGGGGGCCGCGTGATTGGGCGGCCCGAAGCCCTTGCCGGGCGTGTAACTCTCGGCCAGACAGCGGTTGAGGTACTGCTGTGCAGCCACGACAGCCTCGCGTAACGGATGCCCAAGGCCAAGAAATGTGGCGATGGCCGCCGAAAGGGTACATCCGGTGCCATGGTTGTTGGGGGTGTTCACACGCGGCTGTGGCAAAGCCACGGGCGTTCCACCCGGAAGGCCCAGCCAGTCGACCAACTGTCCGTCGCCTTCGAAATGCCCCCCCTTGAGCAGTACGGCACACGGCCCCTTGGCGAGGATACGGTCGATGGCCGTATGCACGTCGGCCTCCGTATCGATGGGCATCCCGGCCAGCATCTCGGCTTCGGGCCGATTGGGGGTCAGCAGGTCTGCCAGTGGCAGCATGTGTCGCACAAGGGCCTCCACTGCGTCCTCCTGCAACAGGCGATGTCCACTCTGACTTATGGATACGGGGTCGACCACCAGCGGGAAGGTCTTTCCGGCAAGCCCTTCAGCCACCTTCTCGATGATAGGGGCGGAGAACAGCATACCGGTCTTGGCAGCGGCCACCGGAAAACCTTCGAGAACCGTGGACAGTTGCAGACCAACGAAATCCGCATCGGGGGCGTGGATGCCCGTCACGCCAAGACCGTTCTGGGCCGTGAGCGCGGTAATGACGCTCATGCCGAATCCACCAAGCACGGTCATGGTCTTGAGGTCGGCCTGAATACCGGCACCACCGCCCGAATCGGAACCGGCGATGGTGAGAATGCAAGGGGGATGTGTCATGACGGCTCCTCTAACCTTCTCTATCCATACGTGAGCAGCAAACCCTTCGACGGGTGCCACACGTCGATGTTTCGAGCGCTATACCACGGCGTCCAGAAGCATGTTGTCGCGGTGCACCACTTCCGGGAAATGG